>JACCED011831034.1_pt1 | contig 14054 bp, 10 predicted proteins | sample 7455021 | NCBI WGS metagenome assembly JACCED01 (sample SAMN15323456, study PRJNA562643) | freshwater metagenome | isolation source: river surface water | place: USA:Blue River Watershed | collected 2017-08-19 | reverse complement strand
GTAGTTCCACGGAGAGCGTAGCTGGGAGCGCGTTGTTGCCAGCCGGCTGGAAATACCTTGGCAGCGGCGGGAGCGAGGGAAGCGGCCCACGACCGGTTTACGAGAGTGGTGATTTGATTGAATGGAGTTGGACCAGCCTTCCTACGAGTCCGATAAGATTCACCTACATGGTGAGTGTGCCCCCCGGAGCGACCGGCGATCAAGTCATCGCTTCGCTCGTAACCAGTCAGCAAACCGGGACAACCTACCAGACAATGGCAAAGCCAGATCCTTTGGTGATCCGAAGCTTGTCCCTCCACTCGGGGGATGCAAACCGGGACGGAGCGATCAATTTGAATGAGTTAACTCGAGTTATTGAACTCTACAACTATCGGAGCGGCACTGTTAGGACTGGAAAGTACCGAATTCAGGCAGGAACAGAGGACGGGTTCGCGCCGGGACCATGAATAATGAGGTGGTCCCCGATCGTTGGACAGCGGATCGGGTAAATTAAGTTATGGGAGACAAAGGCGCTTTCGATGCCTTGGCCGACTCCGAGGACAGGAGCCGAAGAGCTTGCCGCAGGAGTCGGCCCGGAGTCGGACGGATAGATCGGGGCGTCATTGGTTGATGGCAAGCGCGACGCGGTGGCGATAGACTTCCAGTGGGGTCTTCGGATGAGCGATACCGAAGGCGCTGTGCGGACGCTGCTCGTTATAGAAGCGGAAGAAGGTTTCGAGATTGGTATATGCGTCGATCTGCGAGCGGTAGCTCTTCAGGTAAACTTCGTCGTATTTGACGGTGCGCCAGAGTCGTTCGACGAAGACGTTGTCCAGCGCCCGGCCGCGACCATCCATCGAGATCTTCACGCCACGCGCCAGGAGCGGTTGGGTGAACTCGGCCGAAGTGAACTGCGAACCCTGGTCCGTATTGAAGATTTCGGGGACGCCGTGCTCGGCGATGGCCCGCTCCACCGCTTGCACGCAGAAGCGGGCATCCATCGTGTTCGACAGCTCCCACGCGAGCACCGCCCGGCTATACCAGTCGATCACTGCGCAGAGGTAAATGAACCCGCCCTGGATCGGGACATAGGTGATGTCAGCGGCCCAGACCTGGTTCGGCCGGTCGACCACCAGCCGCCGGAGCAGGTAGCGGAAGACCGGGTTCTGTGGGTGCTTCCGGGAAAGATTCGGCTTCCGGTAGATCGCCTCGAGACCCATCTGCTGCATCAGCCGGCGCACCCGCTTGCGATTCACTGCATGGCCCTGCCGCCGCAGCCAGCGCGTCATCTGCCGCGACCCGAACACCGGATACGCCAGATATGCATCGTCGATGACCCGCATCAGGCGCAGGTTTTCGTCCGATTCCGGCTCGGGCTGGTGATAATAGCTGGCCCGCGCCAGCCCGAGTAACTCGCACTGCCGGGTGATCGGCAGCGCGGGATGTTCCGGTTCTATCATGCGTCGACGTTCCTCAACGCTCGAGCTCGCCAGCTTTTTTTTGAGCCATTCCAGCTCCATCTTCAGCCGCCCGATTTCCTCGAACAGCTCCTTCTCCCGTTCTTTGGCCGCCTCGGCGTTTTGTTCCGCCTTGCGGGCGAACACCTATGGCAGCCGCTCCGCGGCCTCTTTCTTCCACTGGCTCACCTGCACCGGATGAACTTCATACTTCGCCGCAATGGCGTGAACCGGCTCGATGCCCTTCAAGGCTTCAAGCCCGACTTTCGCTTTCAGGTCAGGACTGTGCTGACGACGTTTCTTCGACAAGGGGATCGTTCTGCTGACTTTGGGTTAACGATCCGGCCTGTCCAACTTTCGGGGACCACCTCAGCTCCTCAGCTGGCGGCCGCCAGTGGGGGCGTGGGTTGCGACGCCGGGAAAGCCAGCGTCGACGACGTCTCCCCGTGGCTCGCGGCGGCCGTCTGGTCAATGCAGATTAAAAACTCCCCGCGTGTTGCCTCATCTAATTTTCTTACCGCGTGCCGCACGGGAGATCTTACCCTCGAGCTCGGCAGAAGAGGGACCGGAGGAGATTCCAAAGGAATCAGGGAGGATGGGGGTGTGGGGGAAGCGAGGGGCGCCAGCCCCTCCTTCCCCCACCTCTGAACCGGGATCCGAGGCGTCAGGACGCGCAGCGATGCGCTAGAGAGATGCCGTGGTATGTCGGATTGTTGGAGCCAGGGGATGTGGCTGGACACCGAACACCAGCCGCCGCGCGGCATCTGCGCGCCATTTCTGGAGCCGGGCTTGTAGCGTGCGCAGGAGGTTCAAGCCATACCGCCCGGGGTAACGGGCCTGCAGCTTGGCGAGTAACTCCCGGCCCGTTCGATCAGGATCGGCTTCGAGATGCACGACGAGTTCGGGCCAAACTGCCGCGAACGGGTCCACCCGCGTGCGCCAGTTGCGCGGCTTGGTATGCGGCCGATACTTCAGATGCTCGATGACAACGCCTCTGGCTTTGGCCGCCGTTCGCCATTGTTTGAGACGGCGCTGAAGCGTTTGCAGCTGGTTCGCTACATAGCGACCGGGATATTCGACGATTAAATCGTCCAATAACTCAGCCGCATTCAGATTGGGACGCGCTTCAAGTCGGCGGCAGATCTCAGGCCAGATCGACCTAAAGGCGTTCGGGCGCCTTGGTCGGCGCAGCGGAGTTGGGGTCGTAGACGGCGATGCCTGCCTCGCCGGCGGGGGTGTAGTTGCCGGCGCCTTCCCGCCGTCCCCGTCCATCTCGCCTGCGCGCGCATGGGCAGGCGAAGGCGGCGTCGCTACTGCAGGCGCCGTAAGGATCTCGACGCGGCGAAGGAATCGCGGCGGCGAGGATGCGGCCGCGTGCGTCGGACGAATCTCGCCTGCACGCCAGGCGCTCGAGAGGGTGGCAAGGAAGCTGCCCAAATTCCGCTCGCGTGTCGGCATCTCGCCCCGGAGCGCGTCATCACCCATGCTCACCAAGTGTGCCTGCAGCACGCGGATTTCCTCGAGCAACTGCAGTGGATCCAACGCTTCCGCAACCTCCCGCAACCGCGTTTTCATCACCGGCCCTATTTCGTCATGAGCTAGCAGTCGCTCGCACGGCGTCTGCGGCGCGTGATAGCGCTTTGTCACCCTCGCACCTTCCCGGCTCTTCTCGGCCAACTTGAAAGACGGTTGAAAGAAGTTCACGAAGAACCGGGACACGGCATACAAGGCACTCAATGTCTGGGCCGCAGCAATACCCTCGAAACGGCGGTAGCCAATCATCCGCCGCACCACCGCACCGTTCTTCTGTTCGATCCACGCCTGATCGTTTTTGCGATACGGCCGAGACCGCGTGAGCTCGATGCCCGCGTTCACACAGTAATTGAGGAGCGTTTCGTTCAAGAACTCGCTGCCGTTGTCGACGTCCAATGCTTGTAACGCGAACGGCAGGTTATTCCGCAGATTGCTTAACGCTTCTACGACCAAGGTGCGATCTCGGGCGATGATCGGCGCGCATTCCGTCCATCCGGTGGCGATGTCGGTAAGCACAAGGCTGTGCACGTAGCTTCCGCGATTGCTGTCGCCACAGTGGGAGACCAAATCCATCTCCATGCATCCCGGTGTGGGCTCGTTCCAATCGGCGAACGTGCGCACCGGCACACGTCGGCGTATCTCCGGCACGACGTGCCGCCGCTTCTTTTCCCGACTGGTGGCCTTCGGTGCGCGTAGCAAGCGGTCAATCGTCGCCGCGCTCATGGTTAACACTTTCGAGCGGATGCTACCGTCTAACTTTAGATGCCCGTGGCGTTCAAGCGAGCCAACGAGTATCGGCAACAGCGGCTTCAGTCTCTTGCCACAGATCCGGTCGGATGCCTCCCACAGGACGATCAGCGCCTGCCGCGCGGCCTCATCATACAGCGGCACTCGTTTCCGACCACGCGAACATTCCCGCTCTCGCGCCGGCCGATTGAGCAGCGCGATCGCGTATTTGGGATGATAGCCGGTTAACGCTACGAACTCGGCGAGTATTCGGCTTCTCGTGGCGCCAGTCGCCGCTTGATAACGAAGGCCGGCGGCCCGCGTGATTTCCATTCGGCCAGACAGGGTAATCATCGCTTGCATGGTGTGCCATTGAGGCGACACCGATGGTAAGATCGTTCATGAGGCAACGGCCACCCACCAGTAAGAATTCAGGTGAGGCAACGCGCACAGCCGTCGGCCGAATCGAGAAGAACTGCTCGGCCTCCTCCGGAGTTTTCAGGTCGAGGTAGTGTTTCCGAATGATGCTTTCGGAATTGCCCGCCTGGAGCGCGGCCTCGCCCATCGAGCGATACTTGGCCACGTGCATCGAAATGAACGTGTGGCGCATGATGTCGTGGGAGAGGCCGAAGGTCTTCGCGATGGCCGAACGCTCGTGCTGGAGGTTGGGCGCGACGATCGGATAGCGCTCCAGCGGATAGGCGCGGAGCCAGGCGGCGAGATGCGACCCGGCGCTTCATCCGCACCTTGGAGACCTCCGGTTCGATATGAATCACGCCGGTATCGAGGCGCACGTCGCTGGGCTTGAGTTTGATGATCTCGCCAGCGCGCACACAGGGGCGGATGCCGGCGAAGAGGCAAAGCGCGAAGAACGGAACGAGTTGACCGCCCTCGTAGCGCTCGACGTAGGACATCAAGTCGCGGCAACGTTCGACCGAAAGGGTCTTGGCTGAGCCCCGGCGATGGGCGATGCGGTGATACGGCATCTTTTCCACCGGGTTCGACGCGACCCGGTCCCGCTGGAAGGCGAACTTGAAGAACGTGCTGGGGACGCCGCGACGGTTGTTGTAGGTCTTGAGCGAAGGCATGCCGCGGGCGCAAAATTCCGCGAGGCGTGCGGTGGAAAGTGGGGAGACGGTGGATTTCGGGAAGTATGCGCTGAGGAGTTTCAGTTCCTTCCGGATGCTGGCGACCTGAACGATCGAGATGATGCCCCGTTCGGCCTCGCGCGTCTTCGCGGACAGGTATTCGGCCACCGCTTCGGCGAGGAGCTTCTCTCGTTGCGGGGGACGGTAGTTGGTCAGCGTGTAGTCGACGCAAAAGGCCAGGGTTTGGGGCGCGTCGCCCAGCCGGAGGAAAGCGGCCTCGGCTGCGGCAACCTGGGCTTCGCTCAAGCGTGTGATCACGCGGCGCAACCCGGATTCGTCCTGCGCCACGGCGAGTTCGAGGGCATCGACTTCCGCACGTGCCTCGGCGTGGGTGGGGAAGTTCTTGCGGATCCGCTTACCGTGGAGCCAACCGGAAACGCGATAAACGACGTCGCCCGAGGGATTGGCGAACTCGGAGATGACGAACGCGGACTCAACTTTCTGCTTCATGGCCGATTTGCCACGTCAACTGGCAAATCGGTTGGCTGCTTTTCTAAGTTGCTGGACGGCAACTATCAAAATGGCGGAGAGGGTGGGATTCGAACCCACGGTAGGGTTTAGCCTACACCTGATTTCGAGTCAGGCGCGTTAGACCACTCTGCCACCTCTCCGGCGCAGGGTGGCGGACCGTAGGCGGTGCGGCACAAAACGGAAGCAGAAAAACCAGAATTTACCGGGCCGGCGTCTTCTGCGCGATCCACACCGTCTTCACGTTGGTGAACGCGCGTGCCCCCCATGGCCCGAGTTCGCGGCCGAAGCCGCTTTCCTTCACCCCGCCGAACGGAAGTTCCGGGCTTGAACGCACAAACTCGTTCACGAACACGGCACCGGCTTCGATGGCGTGAGCCAGCGCTTTGCCGCGCCGCACATTGCGCGTGAAAAGAGTCGCACCCAGACCAAAGCGGCTTCGGTTTGCCAACGCGATGGCGTGCGACTCGTCGCGCGCGGGAATGATCGCGGCGACCGGACCAAACAACTCTTCCTCAAACGCGGGCATGCCGGGACGCACGCCCGTCAGGACGGTGGGAGGGTAGAAGTAACCCCGCCCCGCGGTCGGCTGACCGCCACTCACCAGGCGGGCGCCGGCCGCAACGCTGCGTTTCACCTGATCCTGCAACTGATCGCGCAAATCGCTGCGCGCGAGCGGGCCGACGTGCGTTGCCGGATCCATCGGATCTCCGACGCTCCGCGCAGCCATGCGCGCCACAAACTCCCGTTCGAACCGGGCCAACGCCGACCGCACGACGATGAATCTCTTGGCGCAGACACAACTCTGCCCCGAGTTGAGCAGCCGCGCATGCGCACAGATTTCCGCGGCCCGCTCGATATCCGCATCCGCGAGCACGATGGCTGGGTCGCTGCCTCCGAGTTCCAGCACGGCAGGCTTCAAGGCTGCGCCGGCCCACGCAGCCACTTTTTTGCCCACGTCCGTGCTGCCGGTGAGCGTGATGCCGTGGATCCGATGATCCGAGATCAACCCCGAGATGCGCGCGCCGCTCGCGAGCACGGTTTGAAAAAGCCCGCGCGGAAAACCTGCTTGGCGAAAAACTCCGGCAATGGCCAACGCGCAGCCGGGCACGTTCGAGGCGTGCTTGAGCACCATGGCGTTGCCGGCGAGCAGGGCAGGGACTGCTGCGCGCATCACCTGCCACACCGGAAAGTTCCACGGCATGATCGCGAGGATCGTGCCGAGCGGGTCGAAGACCACCTCCGCTTCCGGCGGAGCAGCGGGCGGACGTTCCGCCGACAGGAGGGCGGCTCCATGGCGGACGCAGTAGTCGCATAGCGCCGCGGACTTCTCGATTTCCGCGCGGGCCTGGCCGATCGGTTTGCCCATTTCCGAAGTGATCAACGCAGCGAGCGTGTCGCGTTCGCGAAGCAACGTGCGCGCGAGCGCGCGCAGCAGCGGCAGACGCTGGCGCACCGGCTGCCGGCCCCAGTCCCGTTGGGCACGCCGGGCGCGGTCGAGCACGCGATCCAGTTCCGCGTCCGTGGTCTCGGCAAACGAGGCGATGCGGCGTTCCGTGGCGGGATTGACGGCGATCTGCGGCATGCCACGGACTGTCATTCCGGCCGCGCTGCTGACAAACCGATTTCTCGGACCGCATCGCGGTCGGAGCCACTTGGCGCGGTTGGGATCACCGGCAGAAAGCGGAGCGTGCAACGCCGGTCCGGAGGTGGCGCCGGGCGCGATGCCGCACCGTGCGGCCCGGGATTTATTCCGAGCGGCGGCGCGTCGACCCTAGGCAGGCCTTTCCAAGGCGAAGCTTTGCGAACCTTCACGGCCTATGATGGAACAACCCTGGCGAATCCGATCCTTGCCGGTGTGTTGCCCTTCGCTGCGTGGGCCTCGGCCGCCGGCACCCGTCCGGAGCCACGTTCGGTCAGCGGCCGCGGCCACGGCGGGTGCGCCCGCACGCAAGGCCCGCGCCCACTCCGGCAAGAAACGCGCAGACGAGCATCGCCTTCGCTGCGATCATGGCTTTTCTGCAGACCGGTGGGCGGGGCGTTGCCTCGTCCCGAAGCTCAACCCTTCTAAACGTATCATGAACACCCCCAATGGAAGTGATCTGTCTCGTCGTGACTTCGTGAAAATCTCCGCCGCCTCGGCCGGCGCCGCGGCCTTTGTCGGCCTGAGCGGCAACCGCGTCATGGGCGCGACCGCCGGCTCGGATCGGCTGCGCGTGGGCGTGATCGGCTGCGGTGGCCGCGGCCGCGGCGCCGCCCGCAACTGCCTCGATTCCGCCCCGGGGGTCGAGATCGTTGCGATCGGCGACCTCTTCCAGCGGCAGGTCGACAGTGCCGAGGCCGACATCAAGAAACACAGCGCGCAGAAGAAGCTCAACCAGCCGCCGATCCAGAAGTTCTCGGGCTTCGACAACTATCAGAAGGTCCTCGCGTGCGATATCGACATGGTGATTCTCGCGGCGCCCCCCGGCTTCCGGCCGGCGCACTTCGAGGCGGCGGTGAATGCCGGCAAGCACATCTTCACCGAGAAGCCGGTGGCGGTCGATCCCGTCGGCGTGCGGCAGTTCCTCGCGGCGGCCAAGAAGGCCAAGGAGAAGCGCCTGGCGGTCGTGTCGGGCCTGCAGCGTCGCCACCAGCAGAGCTATATCGACCTGCTGAAGCGCATCCACGAGGGCGACATGGGCGAACTGGTCGGCGGCCAGTGCTACTGGAATGGCACGGGCATCTGGTTCCGCCAGAAGGATGACCCGAAGTTCCCCGAGCTCGCGAAGATGTCCGACTTCGAGTGGCAGTGCTGGAACTGGTATCACTGGGACTGGATGAGCGGCGACCAGATCGTCGAGCAGCACATTCACAATATCGACGTGATGAACTGGGCCTTCGGTGCGCCCCCGGTGAAGTTCACGGGCATGGGTGGTCGCCAGACGCGCGACGACGCCAAGGGCAACATCTGGGACCACTTCGCGGTCGAGATGGAATACGCCAACGGCGCCCGCGTCATGAGCATGTGCCGGCACACGCCGAAATCGACGCCCCGCGTCGCCGAGCGCATCGTCGGCACGAAGGGTGTTTCCGATTCCACGCAGTCGGGCGTCGCCACCATCAAGGGCGCGAAGCCGTTCTCGTTCGCCGGTGCAAATCTGGATCCCTACGTCGTCGAGCACACCGACCTGATCAACAGCATCCGGAGCAATAATCCGTTGAACGAGGGCGAGCAGGTGGCGTTCAGCACGCTCACCGCGATCGGCGGCCGCATCTCGGCCTACACGGGCCGCGAGGTGTCTTGGAACTGGCTGCTCAATGGCTCCAAACTGGACATCTTCCCGAAGACGCCCGCGCCCGGTCCGGGGCTTTTCCCGGCGGTGCCGATGCCCGGCAAGATGGAATTGGTCTGAGCGCGCCGCGCGTCGCGCGACGCTCCCGAGCCTCACCACAAACGGGACGACCTGCGGGTCGTCCCGTTTTGCTTTCGCGTCCCAGGCGAGGCGGCCGATGCGGATACGAAAAAAGGCGGGCCCTGGGGAGCCCGCCCGGTGAACGTGCCGCGCCGCTCAGAGCCGGCGGTATTTTTCCGGCGGGATCTTGATGCGGTGGCCGGAGTCGAGGTCGGTGAAGATGTGCCAGTGCGTGTCGTGCGTATCGTGCACGGCGACCTCGGTGCGATGTCCGGCGGGGTAGGTGTATTCTTCGAAGGCGTAGCCGTGATCCTCGTGGAGGATGGCTTCGCCGAGTTCACCGCTGTGCGGTTCGACGATCTCGATTTTCCAGGTTGTCATGGGGGGATCGGAAACGGTTGGAGGTGCGGCGGGGACTTACTTCTCGTGCGCGCCGTTCCGCTTGGCGCGCTCGGCGAGGATCTTCGGGACGTAGTCCGCCGGGACTTCGGCGTAGTGGCTGAATTGCTCGCTGTGGCGGCCGCGTCCGCTCGTGAGCGAACGCACCACGGTGCTGTAGTGGTAGAGCTCCTTCTGCGGCACGCGGGCGCGGATGTTTTGGAAATGTCCCTCCGATTCGACGCCGACGATCTGCCCGCGACGCGACGAGAGATCGCCGAGGATCGCGCCGACATGCTCTTCGGGCGCGGTCACGGTCACGACGTAGATCGGTTCGAGCAGGCAGGGTTGGGCCGCGTGGAACGCCTCCTTGAACGCGTGGTAGCCGGCGACCTGGAACGCGATGTCCTTCGAGTCGACCGGGTGCATCTTGCCGTCGTAAAAGTCGGCTTTTACGTCGGTCACGCGGTAGCCCGCGTAGATGCCTTCGCGGCAGGCGGTCAGGACGCCTTTCTCGACCGAGGGCACGAACACGCGGTCGACGTTGGTGCCGACGAGCGATTGCGTGAACTCGACGCCGCTGTCGCGCGCCGACGGCTCGATGCGCAGCCAGACTTCGGCGAACTGGCCGGCGCCGCCCGTCTGCTTCTTGTGCCGGTAGCGCGATTCGCCGCGGCCGCGGATCGTCTCGCGATACGGGATCAGCGGCTCCTCGAGCGCCACGCTGACGCCGAAGCGGCGGAGCAGGCGCTCGACGATGACCTGGAGGTGGATCTCGCCCTGGCCGGAGACGATCGTCTGGTGCACTTCGTCGTCCACCCGGTAGTGGAACGTGGGGTCTTCGAGCTGGAGTGTGGCGAGGCCGACGGCGAGTTTGTCCTCATCGCCCTTGGAGCGGAGCTTGAGGGCGGCGTGGATGTTGGGGGCAGGGTAGTCGACCGGCGGCAGCACGACTTGGAATTTGGGGCTGCAGAGCGTGTCGCCGGTGTGCGTCTCGCGCAGCTTCATCACGGCGCCGAGATCGCCGGCATGCAGCTGCGGCACGGGGGTGCGGTCGTGGCCGTTGAGGAGGTAGAGCTGGCCGAGGCGTTCGCTGACGTTGCGGTGGGTGTTGCGCAGCTCGTCGCCGGCGCGGACGACGCCCGAGTAGACGCGGAAGAGCGAGAGCTCGCCGACGCCCGGTTCGTTCATCGTTTTGAAGATAAACACGACCGGCTCCGGCTGCGAAAGCGGCACGGAGCCGGGGAGGCCACCCGCATCCCGCGCCGGCACTTCGGCGCGGTCGAGCGGTGAGGAGCCATACTTGGCGATGAAGTCCATGAGGCGCGCGACGCCGACATTGGCCTCTGCGGAGACGGCGAAGAGCGGGACGAAGACTTGATCCTGGACTGCCTTGTGCAGGCCGGCCCGCAGTTCCTCCTCGGCGAGGATGCCCTTCTCGAAGAAGCGCTCCATGAGCTTGTCGTCGGATTCGGCGACATACTCGATCAGCTCGCGATGGAGTTGCTGGACGCGCTCACCGAGCGCGCCGGGGGGCTGCTCGGTATATTTGCCGCTGCCGCCGGGCGGGTAGATGCAGACCTCGTTGCGCATCACATCGAGCACATGGCTGAAGCCCGGGCCGGGGTTCAGCGGCAGGGCGATCGGGAAAACGTTTTTTCCGAAGTGCGTGCGGATGTCCTCCAGCACGGCGTCGAACTTGACGTTGGGTTTGTCGAGTCCGTTGACGACGACGATCTTGGGCAGGCCGAACTTGGTGGCGTATTCCCAGGCGGCGTCGGTGCCCATGCCGAGACCGTGCGCGGCGTTGACGACGATGAGGGCGAAGTCGCCGACGCGGACGGCGCCGAGGCCTTCGCTGATGAAGTCGGAGTAGCCGGGGGTATCGAGGATGTTGAACTTCCGGCCCATCCATTCCGTGTGGAGCAGCGAGCAGTGCACCGAGATCTGGTGCTGCTTTTCGCTGGCGTGATAATCGGAGGCGGTGGTGCCGGCGGCGATGTTGCCCATCCGGCCGATTTTGCCGGAGCAGGCGAGCATCGCCTCGGTTAACATCGTCTTGCCGGCGGAAGCGTGCCCGAGCACGGCGAAGCTTCTCAGATCCGAAGAGGCGTAGTCTTTCATGACCGAGGGGGAGTTTGGGTTTGTGAGCCGCGCCCGTGCGCGGGTTTTCGCCGCCGAGCATAGCGGCGCCGGTGGGGGCTGCCTCCGCGTCGGTTGCGAGACAATGCGCGGGGTTTGGCCTGCGTCCGCCCCTAGGCCGGACGCCACGCGGTCAAGTCGGCGGGCCGGCCCTGAAGACAAAGGGCACGGCGGAGCGGAGGCTCAGTCGTGGAGGATGAGATCCACGTGTTCGCCCGGCCGCAGTTCGAGACCCGGTGGCGGAGTGATGTGCACCCGGATGCCGTATTCGGAAGGAATCGCCGTGACGGGCATCCGCATGGCCGCGAGCAGAGTCGGCGTGAGAGGCTCGAGGTGCTGGCCGACCTGGACTACGGTCGAGTCCGCCGAGCGCCGGGCGAGCGTGCGGGTGCGCACTTCGACGGCCATGCCCGGCTTGGGCTCGAGCGCGAGAGGTTGACGGAGAAAACCGACGATGCGTTCGCAGCGTTGGGCGGTGATCTGGACGATGGGCTCGGCGGTGTCGACGGCCTCGCCGGCCCGGCGGTAAACCTGGGTGACGATACCGTCGAGCGGAGCAATGAGGGGGCGCGGGCCGAGCTGGGCTTCGAGCAGTTTCAGCTGTTCCTGTTTCTGCGCCAGCGTGGCGCGGAGGGTCTGAGCGGGCGTGGGGACGGAGGGGCTCTCGATTTCGGCGGCGCGCACGCCGAGTTCGGCGCGTTGGACGAGTTCCGCCTGGGCCTCGAGTTGGGCGCGGAACGAATCGCGGGTGTTCCGGGCCTGTTCGAACTCATCCTCGGTGATCAGCTTGGCGCGGTGCAGGGCGGTGGCGCGGGCGAGTGTCGCCTCGGCCTGCTGGAGCTGTCCCTTGGTGGCGACGAGCTGCACGCGTTTGTTCATCAGATCGAGCTGCTGCTGCTCGATGGTGAGGCGGGTGGTGTGGCGCAGCACGTCCATCTCCGCGCGGATGACGGCAAGCGAGGACTCGAGCACGTGCGGTTCGTGGACGATCACCTGGCCGACGACGTCACCCGCCTTCACCGTCTGCAGCAGTTCGGTTCTCAGTTCCACGATGCGTCCGGCGCTGAACGAGCGGAGTTCGGTGCGGATTGCCTCGGCCTCACCGACGAGCGTCGGCGGGGCGACCCAGCGCGACCACAACAGCGCGGCGGCAACGACGCCGAGGGCAAAAACGATGACCGGCACGTAATGCAGGCGGACGTTGCGCCACCGGTGGGCGGGAGGCGTGGGAATGGGTTCGAGTCTTTCGCTCATGGGTCAGACCTCGGATTCGTCCTCCGCCTTCATGCTCGAGACCTGGTCGACGCCGGGGAGTCGTCCGAGTTCACGGATCAGATCGGGCACGCGGGCGGGATCGCGCATGAGGAGCCGGTAGGAGAGGTCCGCGCCTTCGCCGCCGGATTCCAGGTGCCGGTTGGCGCAGTGGGCGCGAAAGGCGTGGCGGGCGAGGAGTTGTTCGAGGGCGGGCAAATCGGCGGCCGGGCGGGACCAGTGGAGGTTGAGGATCAGGTCGTAGCGGTGGCGCGTGCCGAACGAGGTGGCCCACAGGTAGATCATCACGCCGGCGATCACGAAGGTGCCGATGATGGCGGTGGAGAATTTCTGCGTGCCGCACGCCATGCCGAGCACGATGACGGCGAGCACGTAGGAGGTGTCGAGGGTGTCGCGAAGGATGTTCCGGAAGCGGACAATCGCGAAGACCGCCATGAGGCCGAAAGCGGTGACGAGGTTGTTGGAGAGGACCATCAGCACGAGGGCGACGATCACCGGCATCAGGATCAGCGAGACCACGAAGGACCGCGAATAGGAGATGCCGGAGTGGGTGAACATGTAGACCCACGCGATGAGCTGGCCCATGAGGAACGCCAGGAGCATCGCGAGCAGAACCGTCTGGAAGCTGGTGGGCGCGATGCCGTAATCGCCCTGGAGGAGCGCGTTCATGAGAGTCGTCGGAAAGCGCCGGGGCGGCTCAGGCAACCGCGATTCCGGCGGTGGCGGGTGACGGTGCGACGCGCGACTTGCCGGGCTTCCGGGCGGGGCGCTCCACCTTGAGGCCGATGCCCTGATTGGAGACCCGGTGTTCGCCGAGGAGGTAGACGCCTTGGGCGTATTTCGGCGCGCCGCCGCGCCGCAGGCCGAGCGCGCGGATCATTTCGAGGCACCATGCGGGCAGGCGGTCGGTGAATTTCAACTCGACGACCACGCGGTCGTCGAAGGGTGCGACGGCCGTGCCCAGTGCGGTCTTGAGTGAGGTGGAGAACTCCGGCTCGCACTTCACATCGCGATCGAAGGTGATGCGCAGGGAGTTGTTCAGCGGGCTCATCCAGGCCTCGCGGAGGTAGGCGACATGCGATTTCGGGGTGGCGCGCAGGGTATGCATCAGGCGGCAGAACTCCTGCAGGGCGGCGAAATGCTTCGGCGAGGATTTGACGAGGTGGCGGAGTTGCGGCGGTTCGCCGGCAACGATGGCCTGCACGCAGGAGCGGTGCACGGAGGCGCGGAATTTGGAGATCACCTCGTTGGTGCGGCGCTTGATCTCGAAGTGCACCGCCTGATCTGTGTCGCTGTAGTAGCGGATACGGAGTTTGAAGCGGTTCTTCTCGCCGGTCTGCACGGCCTGGTAGGTGGTGAGGTCCGGCGAATCGAGGTAGAGGGAATGGACCGGGTAGGCGTTGCCGGGGAGGTTGGCGGCAAACTCATCCGGCTTGAGGTAGCACCGGATGAACTGGCGCACTTTCCGAGCTGTCTCCTCCGAAACGAGATACTTGAGCTCGAAGCGCTGGGTTTGCAGGCGATCCGTAGGCATGTTGTCGGTTCATGACGACATG
>JACCED011471945.1_pt1 | contig 14056 bp, 14 predicted proteins | sample 7455021 | NCBI WGS metagenome assembly JACCED01 (sample SAMN15323456, study PRJNA562643) | freshwater metagenome | isolation source: river surface water | place: USA:Blue River Watershed | collected 2017-08-19 | reverse complement strand
TTTTAACTGGCCTTCTCTGGGGCATTCCTAACCTCTTTATCAAGGTTGCCGTAGATCCCGATAATGGCTTTAGCCCTGCAATCGTCGTCTGCCTGCGAACAGCAATTGGAGCAGCAATTTTGATTCCATGGGCTATTCATCAGAAGACTCTGGGTTCTGCAATCCGCGGCATCAAATATGTCTTGCCTTATGCGCTCTTGGAGATGATTGGCCCTTGGATTCTGCTTGGAACAGCAGAGCAGAAGATTTCATCTGGCCTTGCCGGATTGCTCGTTGCATCTGTTCCAATCTGGGCAACAATCTTTGCCTCTATGCGTGGCGATAAAACCGTCTGGCATCACAAGCGGCTCTTCGGTCTTATCATCGGCTTCATTGGACTTATTGCTGTTGTTGGAATCGAGAGCATCAAAGGCGGCTCAGATCCGCTCTCAATCGGAATGGTCCTTCTCGCATCCATAGGTTATGCATACGCGGTCATGTTTGTGCAGAGTGGACTTCCAGGCGTTTCTGGCGTTGCAATTAATGCGGTCGCGATGGTTATTACCTCGCTCTTCTATCTACCTATCGCGGTGGTGCAGTGGCCGACTCACCATATCTCTGCATCTGCGATTCAAGCAGTAATTGGGCTTGGCGTACTTTCTACCGGCGTGGCATTTGCCATCTTCTTTACCTTGATTTCAATCATCGATGTTGCACGCGCTTCTCTCGTAACTTATTTGAATACGGCTTTTGCGGTGGTTCTTGGAGTCTTAATTCTTGGCGAGCCTCTTACAATTGGAATCATCTTGGGTCTTCCACTCGTCTTGGTTGGCTCATACTTTGCAAGTCGAAAGAGTGAGGTCAAGGTAGATGCTTAGTGCAATCTTCTTAGGAATCGTCCAAGGCTTAACTGAGTTCTTACCAATCTCTTCCAACGCTCACCTTGCGATTATCGGGAAGTTGATGCCTGCCGCCGAGGATCCAGGCGCTGCATTCGTTGCAATCACACAGATTGGAACTGAGCTCGCAGTTCTGCTCTACTTCCGAAAAGATATCTTTGCCATCATCAAAGCTTGGCTGAAGTCACTCAACCGCAAAGCCCATCTCACTCACCACGAACGTAGCGATGCCAGACTTGCTTGGTTGATTGCGGTGGGAACACTTCCAATCGTCATCCTCGGCTACCTCGGTCAGAGCTATATTGAGAATGAACTTCGCTCGCTATGGATTATCGCTGCAACTCTGATCATCTTCGGACTTCTCTTGGGATTCCTCGATTACATGGGGCGCAATGAGCGCACCATTGATCAACTCACACCTGGCCATGGAATTCTCTATGGATTGGCTCAATCACTTGCCCTGATTCCTGGAGTCTCTCGATCAGGAGCAACAATCGCGATGGGTCGCATCCTCGGTTATCGTCGCGAGTCAGCGCTACGTTACTCATTCTTATTGGCCCTGCCCGCAGTATTTGGCAGTGGCCTCTATCAATTAAAGAAGGCAATCTCTGATCCCGGTGATCAGGTCTTTACTATGCCAGAGACGCTCGCTGCAACAGTGGTTGCATTTCTAGTTGGCTATGCAGTAATTGCATGGTTGATGAGATACATCTCAACAAAGTCATTCACGCCATTTGTTATCTATCGAATTGCGCTAGGTACTGCGCTACTCATCGCGCTAGCAACAGGTGCGATCAGCGCTTAATGGCCATTAGTGCTTCTTATCTGAAAAACCAAGGCGCTCGAGAAGCTTAGGGTCTCGCTGCCACTCTTTAGAAACCTTCACATGTAATCCCAAGAAGATTCTGGCACCGAGCTCACGCTCAATATCTTTGCGTGCACGCATTCCAATATCTTTCAATCGCTGACCTTGGTGACCGAGGATGATTCCGGTCTGGGAATCACGCTCAACGTGAATAGATGCATGAATGTCATAGAAAGGGCGTGTGCCATTTGGTTCGCGCTCTGACATCTCATCAATAGTGACCATGATTGAGTGTGGGAGCTCTTGGAGCGCATCACGCATCGCAGCCTCGCGGATGAGTTCGCAAATAAGTTGTTCTGTTCCTTGATCGCTCTTCTGATCTTCAGGATAGAGCGCGGGCCCTACCGGAATGTTCTCACCAATGATCTTCTCAAGTAGCTCGATCTGATCATGAATTACAGCTGATACAGGAATGATCTCATCCCAGGTAAATCCTTCTGCCAAGTCGTTGATGGTCATCAAGCGATCGGCCAAGCTCTTCTTATTAACGGTATCTGTCTTTGTAACCAATGCAAATTTCTTTGCACGCGGATGCTTTGCAATTTCAGCCGCGATAAATTGATCGCCGGCACCAGTTGCCTCATTGGCAGGTAGGCACATCATGATGACATCTACCGACTCAAGGTTCTCGTTGACGACAGAGTTGAGGTGGTGGCCTAGAAGAGTGCGAGGTTTATGAACACCAGGTGTATCGACGAGCACTGCCTGAAAGTTCTCGTTATGGATTATTCCGCGAATTGCATGGCGCGTTGTGTTGGGATGGTGCGAGGTGATTGCAATCTTGCTTCCGACTAAAGCATTGATCAAGGTTGATTTTCCGGTATTAGGGCGGCCAACAATGGCAACGAAGCCCGAACGGAAATCACTCATGACCCTATTCTCTCATTACTTACCGGGTGGAGAGACCAGTGAAGTCAGTAGTTCATAGGCATCGGCAACTGAAGTTACTAACTCTGCACTCCTCTCGCCAATAAGGCGATGACACCCTTCTGATGTCGGAGCGTTAATCGGACCCGGAATCGCCATCACGGGTCTGAGTAGTTCTGAAGCATCACGGGCAGTACGCAGAGAACCGCTTCGAAACGCTGCCTCTATTACTACGGTTCCACGGGATAGCGCCGCGATCAATCGATTGCGAACCAGAAATCTATGGGGTCTGGCAATGACACCTGGGAGGTATTCGGTGATGATTGCACCGTTTTCAACGATCTCATCAAATAACCGCTGATTTCCTGCCGGGTAGGTGCTATCTAGGCCAGATGCTGTTACTGCAATCGTTAAACCTTCAGCGATAAGGGCGCCTTTATGTGCCGCAGAATCGATTCCATATGCGCCACCACTGACAATCGCCCATCCTCGATCAACAAAACCTGCAGCAAACTCCTGTGCATTTCGAACTCCATAAGGAGTTGGATTTCGGGTGCCAACTATCGCAAGAGATTCAGTCTTTAGGATGGATGTATCACCTTTCACAATCAGAGCTATTGGCGGGACTTCTAAATCATTGAGAAGAGCAGGCCAACGCGGATCCTCTGGAATAAGGAGCTCTCCCCCACATTGCTGAATTGCCATATAACTTTCTCGTAGATCGATCCTTAGGTTTTGCGGAATGGCGGAAAATACATCTTCAACTCCTCGTTGATTAATGTCCTGTGAAATCTTGGTCGCGCCCGGTTCATGATGTGCCGCTATGACAAGGCGCATATCTCGAATATCCATCAATATCCCCCACTGCGCAATTGATATGCACGCTGCACTTCGGGAAGCCCAGGTTTCTCTCGACCTGATAAATCTGCGAGCGTCCATGCAAGACGTACTACCTTATGTAACCCGCGTGCAGTGATTCTCTCGTGATCGAGTTCATCGTGGAGGAAATTCAGCGCTTCACGATCTGGCGCAAAATCTCTTCGCAACGCACGTGCCGGAATCTCTGCATTAAGGAGCCACTTCTCATCTTTGAATCGAAAAGCTGCTCGTGCGCGAGCATCTATTACTCGCTGACGAATATCTGCAGAACTCTCGCCTAGCTCTTGTGATGCAAGTTCTACTCGCCCAACCGGATCTACTGTGACTCTAATATCTATTCGATCCATCAACGGTCCCGAGAGTTTTCCCAGGTAACGTCGCACCTGCAGAGAGCTGCAGGTACACCCATGTCCCTTGCCGGAGTATTTCCCACATGGACATGGGTTTGCTGCAAGGATCAAGAGGAACTGCGCTGGGAAAGTTACGTTGCCGGCCTGTCGTGCAATCGTGATCTCACCAGATTCGAGTGGCTGACGTAAGGCATCGAGAATTCCGGATGCGCATTCCGGGGCTTCATCAATAAAAACAACGCCACGATGCCCTAAAGAGATTGCACCCGGTTGAATCGTGCGGCCACCGCCACCCACGATCGATGCGCGAGATGCAGTGTGGTGCGGAGAAACAATCGGCGCAGTACGAGACATTGCAGATCTATCCCTCAATCCGCCCGATATCGAATGTATCGCCGTTACTTCAAGAGCCTCCTCTATGGTCAATGGCGGAAGTATCGATGGAATCCGTGAGGCAATCATTGTCTTTCCTGCACCTGGTGGACCAATCAGTAATAGGTGGTGACCGCCCGTCGCAGCTACCTCTGCCGCAAATCGAGCAAGGTGTTGACCTGCAACATCTGCAAAGTCGAGCGAATCCTCAATGTGTGGAGATGTGGTCTCTTCCGATTCAATAAAGGGATATTCACCGGTTGTGAGCCATTGATAAATCTGGGAAATGTTTTCAAAGGCGAGAATTTCCATCTGCTCCATCAGCTCTGCCTCACCTTGATTTGCAGCAGGAACAATTGCGCGGGTTACACCGGATTTAAGCGCTGCAATCAAAGAAGGTAGAACGCCTCTTACTGGACGGATACCGCCATCAAGTGCGAGTTCTCCTAAAATGATTGCGCCATCGAGTGGCGCCTGAGGAAGCACGCCATCTGCAACCAATAAAGATAGAGCGATAGCTAAATCAAATGCTGGTCCACTTTTAGGTAGCCATGCAGGCGATAGCGAAACGGTGACTTTCTTATTTGGCCACTTTTGCCCGGTATTTGTAAGTGCAGCGCGCACGCGCTCTCGTGATTCTTGGAGCGATGTATCAGGCAGTCCTAAGAGTGAGTACATCGGAACTCCATCAGAAATATCGCACTCAATCTCGATTAGCGAGCCAAGCAAACCCTGAAGAGCGACCGCCCTCGTTTTACCGATGCTCATAAGACACCTGTTCGAAATTCGAGGCTATGGGTTCCATCGGGATTAACCAAGATTGATGCAATATCAATCGAGTATTCGCAACCAAAGCAATCATGGGTTACCAGCCACCCCATTGCAAGGCGCTGCATTCGCATTAACTTTGTAGGGGTGATCGCCTCAAAGGGATGCCCGTAAGCAAGTGAACTTCGAGTCTTCACTTCAATAAAGTGAAATGCTCCTGCCTTATCTAATGTAACAAGATCTATCTCGCCCTCGCGAATACGCCAATTGCGATCGAGGATCTCATCGCCCTCGGCCAAACGGAACTGGGCAACGCGCGATTCGCCAAAACTTCCAAGCGCTAAATTTCTACTTCGCTTCAATACCATCCGCGAAAGGTAGGCACTTCAACCGAAGAGAAACCGGTCAATTGAGCACGTTGTGGATTAGAGAAGCGCTGCGATATTGGAGAACGACTTACGGTGAATCGGCAATACTCCTAGCTCGGAGATCGCCTTTGTGTGTGCGGCGGTGATGTAACCCTTATGGCCAGCGAATCCATAGCCAGGATAGAGCGCATCCATTTCACGCATGATGCGATCGCGAGTCACCTTTGCGATGATAGAGGCTGCACTGATTGCAGTCACTACTTGATCACCTTTCCAGACGGCGACATTGGGAACAGCTAAACCTTCTATGGCATAACCATCTGTTAGGACATAACCGGGGGTGATAGACAGTCCATTAACAGCGCGGCGCATTCCATCGAGATTTGCGGCATGAACACCACGAAGATCGATCTCTTCTGGCGAAACTTCAATGACACTTACCGCCGCAGCATTGTTCATCACTACATCAAATAAAACTTCACGTTTCTTCTCTGAGATCTCTTTGGAATCGCGCATCTCGACCCAAATGTCATCAAAGGGATTGTCGAGAATAACTGCAGCGATTACGAGTGGTCCAGCACATGGTCCTCGCCCTGCCTCATCAACTCCGGCTATGGGTGAGATTCCCGCATCGCGCAACATCTCTTCAATGCGCTTGGGGGTTGCTTCCATGAAATTACTTTGTTGTGAGTGGGTCTTGAGAAGAGACAAAACCAAAATTACTAAATGGCCAGATGATTCCAAATACACGTCCCGTTACCTTAGAGACAGGAACCATTCCATTGTTGACATCATCTTGGTGGTATCGAGAGTCTGCAGATGCACCGCGGTGATCGCCCATTACCCAAATCTTTCCTTCAGGAACGGTGACATTGAATTCGAGTTCAGAGGGCTTATTTCCGGCGAAGATGTAAGGCTCATTGGTGGCCTTGCCATTGATTGTGAGGCCGCCGTTCTTATCGCAGCAGATGATCTTGTCGCCCGCTACGCCAATGACGCGCTTGACCAAGAATTGCTTTGCTGGATTTGGAAGGACACCTGAGAAGACGAGAACATCCTTTGCCTTTGCAATGATTGCATTGCCGCTTGGTTCTTCCAACGGAATCGGTAACCAATTTGCTGGATCGCGGAATACAACTACATCGCCACGCTTAATTGATTGTGCGAGAAATGGAATCTTATTTACAGCTACACGATCATTGATTTGAAGCGTGTTCTGCATTGAGCCCGAAGGAATGTAGAAGAATTGAACCAAGAATGTCTTGATAACAAGTGAGACAGCGAGCGCGACTATGACAAGTAAAGGGAACTCGCGAAAGAACGAGCCCTTACGAGGCAGGTACTTAGAAATTATTCGGCTGGCTTGTCTTCAGCAGCTGGTGCATCTGCAACAGGTGCTTCTACTACTGCTTCAGCAACTGGTGCTTCCACAACAGCTTCCACTACTGGAGCTTCTTCTACTGCAGCTGGAGCCTCAACCACTGGAACCACGACAGGTTCTGGAGTTGAAAGGATTCCATCGCCGTAACCAACGATGCCATCACGCTTTTCGCGGATCTTTGCAGCTTTACCGCGAAGGTCACGGAGGTAGTAAAGCTTTGCGCGACGAACGTCGCCCTTCTGGACGAGTTCGATCTTTTCAATAACTGGTGTGTGTACAGGGAATGTACGCTCGACGCCAACGCCGTATGAAACCTTACGGATTGTGAAAGTCTCGCGGACTCCATCGCCCTGACGGCGGATGACAACACCCTGGAAGACCTGAAGACGTGACTTGTTACCTTCGATAACACGGACGTGAATCTTGAGCTCATCGCCTGCACGGAACTGTGGGATGTCCTTGCGGAGTGATGCTGCATCTACGACGTCGAGAATGTTCATTTTCTGTCCTTTAGGTAACAATTTAATAAGTACGGATTGCCGTACAGACTGCGTATCTTGCCACAGGTGACCCCTGAGCTAAAAATCGGTCAAAGCTGGAAATAGGTGGGTTGAGCCTGGCTAGGCGAGCTTAAGGAAGGCCTCGAGCTCGCTATAGAGGCGTGGACCTGCCGCCAGGGTCATCATGTAGGGCGCCTGGCCGTAGAGCCCAAAGCGAGCGCCTGCCTCGGTAGCGATCAACCCTGCTGCCGCCCAATCCCACTCCTTGAGCCCATGCTCGTAGTAGCCATCGACTCGACCCATCGCCACATGGCAGAGGTCGACCGCTGCCGCACCATTGCGACGGATATCGCGAATAATCGGGAGCGCCTTCGATACATGCTCGATCTGCTGATCGCGGTGGGCGGTGTCATATTGAAAGCCGGTGGCAAGGAGCGCTCGCTCCATCTCAATCGGGTCATTACAACGGATGGGACGGCCATTAAAGAATGCACCCTCCCCGCGAACTGCCCACCAGGTTGAGTTAATTGAGGGAGCAGTTACTACGCCAATCAACTGGCCCTGCTGATCCTTGGCTGCAATGGAGACATTCCAGCCGGGAAGGTCGTAGAGGTAATTGACTGTCCCATCGAGCGGATCAATAACCCACGTGATTCCGGAACTGCTCTCGCGCGCTGCACCTTCCTCGCCGATTACCCCATCATCGGGACGAGCTGCAAGAAGTTGGTCGACGATAAATGCCTCGACCTTAATATCCATCTGTGTGACGACATCGATTGCGGTGCTCTTGGTTTCGACCTGCAGCTCGGCAGGGCGGTCCATCAACATTGCCGCCGCCTCGTGGCCCACGCGCTTGGCAAGTTCGAGAAGTTCGAAAGCCAGTATTTGCTGAGGGTCACGAGCGGTCATAGCCGTGATTCTACCGGCCCCATCAGTTATTCTCACCCCCATGAGTGAGCTCCGAGTACAAGGCAAGAATGAAGAAGGCACCCATCTCACATTGGTTGATAACGATGGCACCGAATTCTCTCTTCGCATCAGCGACACTCTCCGCGCTACGGTTAATCAGCCACGTCTAGCTGCAGTTCCATCTCACGATATTGAAGAGACTGTGAGCGTGAAAGAGATTCAACGTCGCCTCCGCGCAGGAGATGCACCAGAAGTAATTGCGCGTGAAGGAAATACGACGGTCGATAAAGTTGCACGTTTCTCTGGACCAATTTTGCAAGAGCGTGAATACATCCTCTCGCAGGCTCGCACTGCAGCTCTTCGCAAGGATTCCACTCGCCTCGATATCACTTTCCTTGATGCAGTAGTCGCCAAGCTCGTTCCACGTGGTGTCGATGCAGATGATCTCTCATGGAACACCTGGCGTCTTCCTGATGCAACATGGCATATCGAACTTCACTATCCCAACCGCGATGGCAATGGAATCGCAACCTGGAACTTCGACACATCACGTCGCACCATCAATCCCACCGATGACAATGGTGCTTGGTTGATTGATGAAGAGGCACCAGCACGTGTCATTGAACCTGGATTTATCAATGCAGAGCCAACACATCCATCTCGCACAGAACCAGTTGCTCCCGTAGAACTTCCTGGTGCTAGCTCACTCTTCTCACCTGTTGTTGTCGAGGAAGAGAAGGCAGAGACTCCGCGACTAGTTGCAATTCGCGACACCCCAACTGCTGCAGATTCTGAAGATGGCGTTGTTGCTCGCGCAAAGATTCCATCATGGGATGAAATTATGTTTGGATCTAAGGCGCCAGTATCTGATGCACCTGCAGATGAAGAAGATTACGACAATAATTAATTCTTAAATCGTTGCAGTAAGCAGCGGAACAGTAGATTCTGTCGCGCTATCTCCACCGTGATGGCCCACCATTGCGCCCTCTTTATCGGCCCGCTCTGGATCAAGTAAGACAAGATTTGCTTGCGCAATTGCGATTACATCACCGATACGTTCAGATGCATCGAGCGAGACGTTGTCACCGAATAGACCTGCAGATATCGCGCTCTCGCGGGTAAACATCTTGACCTTTTCGCCAAGGCTCTCTTGCCAGCGACCAATCACATCGATAGTTGGCGAAAGATCTGCATCCTGTGCGAGATAGAGGTGGCGCATCCGTGGCTCACCTGCGATAGTCGCGATTCCTTCAAGGAGATTGTTATCTACACCCATCACAATCTTCTCGGCCACGTTGATCATGCCGTGATCTGCAGTAATCCAAATACGCACTCCCTTGGGAAGTTTCTCAAGGAGTTGCGCAACCATCGCATCGATGCTCGAAAGCGCTGCAATCCATTTATCTGAGCCAACTCCATCGGAGTGTCCAGCTGAGTCAAGATCGTTGACATAGAGATAGACAAATGATGGCGCATTCTTAAGGGCAGTCACCGTCTCCCCTACGAGATCACTTGTCAGATTGGCGCCGCGATAATGTGCACCGCGAAAGACTGCACGTGTAAAGCCAGTATCTGCATAACGCTTTGCAGCTACATGAGTGACAGTGACGCCAGATGCAGTTGCGCGCTGAAAGAGCGTTGGCACTGGCTGCCATATCTCTGGATCTACTCGTTCATCCCATTTGAGAGAGTTAAGGATGCGGCCACTGCTGCGTGGAACGCGAACGGTGTAACCCATCATTCCGTGAGCTCCTGGCATCGAGCCAGTTGTTAGAGTCGCCAAACTCGTCGAAGTTGTTGATGGGAAGGAAGTTTGCACCGAGTGCAGTAGTGACAGCGCCGACAAAGTGGGAGCATGTTCTCCATACTTATTTAATAAGTCTGCGCCGAAGCCATCGATAAGAAAGAGGAGCTCTCGTCCAGTGGGACTTTCACCACATCCAGCAAAATCTTGAGTATCGGCAACTCGTAGCCCGGCAAAAATTGAGGGCATGATCTGCGATAGGTGCACGGGGCAATCATCCCATGAGTATTCTTACCGCCATGTCACAGTTAACTTTTTCAACATCGCCAGAGGTCGCCGAAGCGCTCAAGAGCGGTAAGCCAATCGTTGCCCTCGAATCCACCATCATCAGCCATGGACTTCCACGTCCATCTAATCTGACTGTGGCGCGCGAGGTTGAAGAGATTGTCCGCTCTCGTGGCGCTGTCCCTGCAACAATCGCAATTCTCGATGGCATTGTTCATATTGGTCTCACCGATGACCAGCTAGTTGATATCGCAAACCGCGATGACATCGCTAAGGCATCAAGTCGCGACTTGGCGATTATCGCAGCAGCCGGAAAGTCAGCGGCGACGACCGTGGCAGCTACTGCGCACCTTGCAGTTCTTGCAGGTATTCATATCTTTGCAACCGGCGGTCTCGGTGGCGTACACCGCGGCGCAATTGAAACTTTTGATGAGTCAGCAGATCTCACCGCTCTCTCGCAGCTCGACATTACTATCGTCTGTGCTGGCGTGAAATCGATCCTCGATGTAGCGGCCACTCTCGAGCGTTTAGAGACGCTAGCGATTGGTGTTCTTGGATATAAGACAACAAAATTTCCTGGCTTCTATCTCACCGACTCTGGATTTACCATCGAGCATCAAGTCGATAGCGCGGAAGAAATTGCTGCAGTAATTGCTCAACGCGTTGCGCTCAAAACTAATAATGGTTTGGTAATTGCAAACCCGGTTGCGAAAGAGATGGATCGCGCCCGTCACGATGCAATTTTGAAGAGCGGACTTGAAGGCGCCGAAAAGGCAGGTATCCACGGTAAGTACGTCACGCCATTCTTGCTGGAACATTTCCATACCGCTTCTGAAGGCGAATCGCTTAAAGTAAATATCGATATCATCAAATCAAACTCAGCGCTTGCTGCTGATATCGCTGTCGCCGTAAAGAAGTAAGCCATGACAGCTCGCGTGCTCTGTATCGGTGATGTGATGCTCGATGTCATCACCAAGATTGCGGTCATGCCTGCTCAGATAAATTACGGTAGCGATACACCTTCAAAAATTTCTACCCACGGTGGTGGAGCGGCTGGAAATGTTGCTTCGTGGCTGACTCGCACAGATGCCCGTGCAACAATCGTTGGACATGTGGGCGATGATGCTGCCGGTTCTGCCTTGATGAGCGAATTCGATGCCCTCGGTGTGCGCCACCAGAATTTAATGGTCGATAAGGGTTCATCTGGCGTTGTTGTTGTCTTAGTAGATCCCACCGGCGAGCGCACGATGTTTCCTGACAATGGCGCAAACTCTGGCCTTAAATTAAGCGACCTTCCTGAGCTTGACGATTTCAACGCCGTCTATCTCTCTGGCTACTCTCCCCTAGACCCACTTTCTCGTCCAGGTGTTTTAGCGATGATTGAAAAGATTAAAGCTGCAGGATTGCCACTTTACTTTGATCCGGCATCTGTCGGCGGAATGATGGAAGTTCCCATTGACGAGGTGAAGTCATGGATTCGTCTGATGGATGTCATCTTGCTCAATGAAGAAGAGGCGATCTATCTCACCGGCGAAACAGATCCAGAGAAGGCGCTCGAATTACTGCTTCACGATTGTGAAACAGTTGTCATCAAGCGCGGCTCACAAGGTGCAATCGGCAAAGCTCGTGGATCGATTCTCATCTCTGTTCCTGCCGTTTCTACCGAGGTCGTTGATACCACCGGTGCTGGAGATTCATTTGCTGCAGGATTTATCGCTCACTACGCCTTGACCAAGAATATGCAACATGGCCTTGAGGCTGGGGCGGCAGTTGCAGCCCGATGTGTTGCAATCGTTGGCGCTCGTCCGCGTGTAGGTACCGTCATTTAGCCACTGCGCACGGCAGAATACGCGCCATGGCAACCAAGAAAGCCGCTCCAGCTAAGGGAGCAAAGGGCAAAGCGACAGGTCCAAAGCCAGGAGAATTCCCAGGCAAGATCATCGATATCGATGTCTCATCTGAGATGTCTGAGTCTTTCCTCGAATATGCATATTCAGTTATCTACTCCCGCGCACTTCCAGATGCTCGCGACGGATTAAAGCCGGTACACCGCCGCATCCTTCACCAGATGGCAGATATGGGTCTTCGCCCAGATCGCGGCCATGTGAAGTCAGCTCGTGTCGTCGGTGAAGTAATGGGTAAGTTGCACCCACACGGTGACTCTGCAATTTACGATGCGCTTGTTCGTATGGCGCAATCTTTCTCGATGCAGCTTCCACTCATCGATGGCCACGGAAACTTCGGCTCACTCGATGCCGGTCCTGCGGCGATGCGTTACACCGAAGCTCGCCTAGCAGCAGCTGCGATGACGATGGTCGCTGAATCAGATGAGAACACCGTTGACTTCGGCCCTAACTATGACGGCCAACTTCAAGAGCCCCTCGTACTTCCAGCAGCTTTCCCAAACCTTCTCGTTAACGGCTCATCCGGTATCGCGGTAGGTATGGCAACCAATATGGCTCCCCACAACCTGGGTGAGGTCATTGCGGCGACAAAGTTCTTGATTGATAATCCAAAGGCAACTTTAAATCAATTGATGAAGCACGTCCCAGGCCCAGACTTCCCAACCGGTGGCGAACTCGTTGGCGCTGATGGAATCCGTGAAGCTTATGCAACAGGTAAGGGATCCTTTAAGGTCCGCGCAACAGTTGAGATCAGCAAGGTGACATCTCGCAAGATGGGAATCGTCATCAAGGAGCTTCCATTTAATATCGGTCCCGAGAAAGTTGTCGAGCGCATTGCAGATCTTGCAAAGGCGAAGAAGATTCAAGGTATCTCAGATATCGTCGATCTCACCGATGGCCAGACTGGCACCAACGTTGTCATCGAGCTAAAGAACGGCTTTGAACCTGAGGCAGTTCTCGAACAGCTCTATAAGCTGACTCCGATGGAAGATGGCTTTGCTATCAACGCTGTTGCGCTCGTGAAGGGCCGCCCACAGACACTCGGCCTCAAAGAGCTATTGCAGGTCTTTATTGATCACCGTATTGAGGTTGTTCGCCGTCGTAGCGAATTCCGTAAAGCGAAGGCAGAAGATCGCCTCTCATTGGTTGATGGTCTCCTTAAGGCGATTATCGATATCGATAAGGTCATCAAGATTATTCGTGGCTCAGATGATGCATCTGCAGCAAAGGAAGCATTGATTAAGGGCTTTAAGCTCAATGAAGAGCAGGCGACTTATATCCTCGATATGCCTCTTCGACGCCTTACAAAGATGAGCAAGCTCGAGCTCGAAACTGAATCAAAGGAACTCAAGGCGACAATCGCTGCCTTGACCACACTTTTGAAGTCAGAGGAAGCGATGCGTAAGCAGGTTTCTGATGAACTTACTGCAGTATCGAAGGCGTACGCAGTACCGCGTCGCACTCGTCTTGCAAGTGCGTAAACTGCACCAGTGATTTCAACCTCTGCCCTCGAACTCCGTGCTGGCGCACGCCTACTTGTCAGTGGCGTCAATATTCGCGTCAATAGCGGTGATCGCGTCGGCTTCGTTGGCCGTAACGGTGCCGGTAAATCAACGCTCGCAAAGGTGCTGGCAGGCGAGACTCTTCCTGCAGGTGGTGGCGTTCAACGCACTGGAAAGATTGGATATCTTCCACAAGATCCTCGCACCGGTGAAGATCAAGGAACCGCGCTAGATCGCATCCTCTCTGCTCGTGGTCTCGACGAGATTGCAAAGCGCATGACCGCTGTTGAACTCGAGCTTTCAACAACCGAAGGTGCCGAACTTGAGAAGGCGCTTGAGCGTTATACCCGCGTCGATGCAGAGTTCAACGCAGCTGGTGGATATGCCGCAACATCTGAAGCTGAAGCTATTGCAACTTCGCTGGGAGTTTCAGAGTCAGTATTTAACAACCAGCTCGACACACTCTCCGGTGGTCAGCGTCGTC
>JACCED011787670.1_pt1 | contig 14063 bp, 12 predicted proteins | sample 7455021 | NCBI WGS metagenome assembly JACCED01 (sample SAMN15323456, study PRJNA562643) | freshwater metagenome | isolation source: river surface water | place: USA:Blue River Watershed | collected 2017-08-19 | reverse complement strand
GAAAAAGATAGAAGCTGCATTATTAGCAGAACAAAACGCAAGAAATGCAGCTGCAGAAATAAATTACCGGGCGATTGCTGATTTTGTTGAGAAGGTTGTTCCTAATAACACCAAACGTATTATTGGTGAGAAAATACAGTTAACAGTAGAGAAATTAGATAAAAAATATTTTTATATTGATGATGTCAAAAAAGACCAGACCCCAGTTACTATAAAAATTAACGATGTTACCGTAAAATTTTATATAAATAGTGATGAAAATACAGTTGTTATCTATGTTGATGACATGTTATACGGTTATGTTATGATACAAATAGGCGACAATAAGTTTACATCGGATAATCGTGGAATATATAATCGTAGTGTATCCAATGCAATCAAACTAGATTTGATTGCCGCTGCCGCCACTTAATCACCAACTTAATTATTATATCCCGTATTATTATACATATTAATCACATACGATGAATTTTACTTTAGGCGGAGGTGTGAAGGGTATCGCCCCTCGTCCTGTTACAAATGGAACATTGAAAGGCAGTTCTGAATTAGAGACAATGCGTTTCACTCTTCGTAAGGCGTGGAATGGTTTAGCCGCTGCCGAGAGAGTTGGCGGGCGTGCACCAGCCGCCACCCCTTTTCGCGTTGTGAATAACGCTGGTGATTACCTTTCCCGTCAGTATTATACCTCCGGTGGTTCGAACCAGGTTACAAGCGCGAAACAGAGTATCACTTCTGGATGGCGCGGTTTAGCGGGTGGTGTCCACGTTTCAAGTGATGGAACCGGTATCCCATCTGCCACTTGCAACACCAAATACGTTTATGATGGATCGGATTATACTCGATTCCGTAAGCAGATGGCCGTGAACCGCAACTACAATGATGCAGGATTTGGAGGCGCTAACAATGCCGCCCAGTCTGCGATCCGTGCCATTCGTCGCAGGTAATCCATACAGATTGTCAAATCATATAATAATACACGCATAGCGTAATATTATATAGGAATATACTAATACGCTCATTCGCTCCTATGGCCACAACAAACCCTCGCACTATCAATATGCCCGAACAATTCGGTCCCTCTGCTGCGGACACGTTATTCGCGATGAATCGCGCGTCTTATCTACGCACCGCTGGAGCAGTTGGTGCGGATGACACCAAATATAATGCGATTCTGAATAAAAAGACGAAAATCTATGCTTCCACAGATTCTTCGTCGTATATCCAATCCCGCCGGATTCATTCCATCGGATATAGTTCTACACGCGCTCCTTTAGGCGATACTTTGACATTCAAAAGTCCAGTTCTTCAAGTTCAAAAGGACGCACTTCGCCGTTGTCGTTCTGGCGGTTGTGTGGCGCCAGCCAAAAAAGGCGCAAACCATTCGTTTCTTTCTGGGCGATAATCCATTTAGCATAAATCTTTTTTTATTAAATTATTGTATAACACGCAATTTTCGTAATGTTGAACAAGTATTTAGTCGAGTTCCTCGGAACTGTCTTTTTCCTTTATGTCATCATCGCTACTGGTAATGCCATCGCGATCGGTGCTGCCTTAGCTGTTGCCATCATGCTCGGAGGCCACATTTCCGGTGGACACTTCAACCCCGCCGTTTCGGTTATGATGGCGGTGGCTGGCAAGATCACCATGGCGGATGCTCTTCCTTACATCCTTGCCCAGGTTGCCGGTGGTCTCGTCGCTCTTGAGCTCCACAAGCGCATCAAGTTTTAAATCTACATATAAGAATGTAATATAATATCACTCTGACAGAAGTGCTACTATAGTTGTTTTGAATATTATAAAATTGGTATATTATAATAGAATAGGATACAGTTTAGCAGATATGCCCAGTATTTCTAATATAACGAATCAATATGCAAAAATGAAACAGAAAGGTGGTGGATTGTTTGGTGACGATACACCTGCTGAAAAAAAACCGGCAACAGAAACACCCGCCGTTCCAGAAGAGCCGTCAATTTTCGACAAATTTGCGAATGCCTTGAAGGGCAATCCAGCTCCAGCAGACGCTGCAAATGGTGAAGCAGCTGCTGCCGCCCCTGCTCCCGCGGCCGCCCCCGCCCCCGCTCCCGCTTCTGACGCCCCTGCAGCTTCTACTACCGAAGAAGAACCTTCTGAAAATAAGTCTGCATTGGATAAAATTAAGGGATTTTTTACAGGCGATAAAAAGGAAGGTGAAGACGAAGACGAAAGCGGCAGCGAAACTGACAGTGAAACCGGCAGCGAAAGCGGAGGCGACAGTGAAGCGGATGAAACTGCAGAAGCGGCGGCGGCGGCGGCACCAGTAGCGCCTGTTGCAGCAGCACCAGCCACTGTTCCAAGCGAGAGCGACAGCGATAGCGGTAGCGAAAGTGGTGCAAGCGCAAGTGAGAGTGAAGACGAAAACGATGATGCAGACTTTGAAAAGTTTTCACAAGAGATCCAAACACTTCGTGCAAAATATGACAAATTGAAGGAGGAGAATCGACAGTTGAAATCGGAAAAGAAAGATACCTCGAATGCAAAGAAAGACAACAGTGAATTTTCGAAGATCATTGCATCATTTTTCGCAATCGAAGGATCCGTTGCACAGTTGAAACTTTCTTTGAAGAAACATGCCGACCAAAACGGATTTCCAGTAGACGGTTTAGGACTAGATGATGCTATAACTGGAGCTTCGTCGGAAGCACCTGAAGCCACCACCGCAGAACCAGCTCCCGTAGAAGCTGCACCTGCACCTGCACCACCGCAGCCAGAAACAGAAAACGGAATGAATGCAGCGGCAGTCGCTGCTGGTACGGGCGCTCTTGCAGCTACAGCTTTAGCCGCAGATCAACTTACGAGTGGTGAAAATGCAGAATCAGTGGATGCAGCAGGTGCTACAAGTGAAGTCGCATCAGCGCCTGAACAACCAGCACCCGATGCATCAGCCGCTACTATACCTGAAGTAGATCTAAGTTCTGAATCTGGATCCGAATCAGATGAATCCGATCTTGAAGAGATTCCAGTGAACCAAGGTGAATCTACAATGCCAGTTGATGGATCCGCTGCCGCATCAGAAGCACCAGTGCCAGGTGCAGAATCAATGGCACCAGCACCAGGAACTGAATTGGCGCCGGCAACGGCAGAAGCACCGGCAGAAGCACCGGCACAAGGAGAAGCCACTACTGCCCCTGCATCAGGAACAGAACCCAACGCGTTATTCAGTGGTGGGAAAAACCATTACTTGCAGAGTTTAAAGAAGAATAAAACACACCGTCATCACAAACGTCGCAATCGTCATCAGACACTGCGTAAATAAACGGTGAAACGCGGAAAACCCGCGATGATTACCACATGAATACACGAGAACCCTATCCCGTGTCTTCATATTTTTACCTTTTTTTCGTATATAGTATCCGGTATAATACATACAGTAGAATTGCAGTAATACTGTAATAATATACTTGCGATAATGGATCACCGCTAATATCGGAAAGGTCTTCGTTACTGCTATTTTCATTACGTTCCAACAATTTCGATAGTTTCATAATCATTTCATCGTACATTGATGGTTCATCCTCCTCATTTTGGAATGTCATCGCGTCATTATAAAATGAACCAACATTATTATTATGTTGTTGAAGAATTTCCTTCGCATTCAATGGTTTATCATCTTCCGCGTCATCCTTTTCATTTTTGTTACTACTATGTCGTTGAAATTTGTCATATTGTAATCCGGATGTCATCGGAGATGATTTTGTCGCGGACATATTGTAACTTAAAGGACTACGGTGCGTTGTCTGATATGCGACTCCAGAAGATCCAGCTAAACTGGCCATATCATCAAAACCATCACGATTCGCTTTCGGGCATCGTCTTCCAGAAGCAGGATTATACCCACCTGGGAACCAACACGGATTCATTTCAACCATTTCAACAAGCGCAATATGACGTCTCTCGCTTCCTTTAACGTTGTCATTATTCACAGTTTGTAATGTAACTTCTGCGCAATCTGGGTATGTTCCTGCAGTGAACCCTTTGAATAGTTGCACAGGGTTTAAAGCACCTAAATTCCCAAGTGCACCAGGAATAAGACCACGAAGATCATCGAATGTCTGTCCATCTGAACCGCTTGCAATGAATGGAATCGTTCCATCAGGTATATTATTTACATAGATCCATCGTTGCACCCTCTTCTTTTCGCCTTCTCGTTTTTTTTCACGCTCTGTCTTCTGTTCATTCAGTGCATTTTTCAGTTTTGTAGCTTGGTCTGCTGTGATCTGTTTTGCACCCTCTTTATTATCAACTTCTTCGTATTCTTTTTCCCACGCAGCATCTTCGTCACGTTCTTTCTTCCATTTTTCGGCAGTTGTTTCGCTACATTGTCCGGTCGTTTTCAAAAAGAATTTATTTCCAAGAGGCTTTCCAGTAACACTTGCATTACCGGATCCTGATATAAGAACTTCAACATATGAAAGAAGACCGTCTACATTTGTAGCCAATGCGCTAAGAGAAAATCCAGGCGACATTCCCATAGCGGACGGCTGTTTAATACTTTTCCAGTAATCATATGATGGTCCTAATAATGATGACATTGTATATCGATACTACTATTTATTGGTGAGAATAAATTATATTATGTAGTTACTATTATCAAATTGTTATATTGACCTGTCCACCAGGCGAAAGTGTTTTATTTAAATCCTCTACCTTTTTTCCTAATTCTGTTAATTTGGTTTCGGTTTCTTTCACAGCTTCCGTTTGTTCTTTTACAGCCTCTACATATTTAGAAAGGTCATTTATTTTGCCTTTCAATTCAATATATTGCCCGCAATCTGTTCCACACGCAGACTTCTTACTCTTTTCATAACCATCTTTATCTGAACTGGTATACTGTCCTGATTTATTTTTAGCATTTCCGTCACTCGAGTTTGATTCATCTTCTTTATCTTCTTTATCCTCATTCGACGACATTCCTTCTACTGCTTTACGAAATATAGCTGCATCAGACATATATTCGATGTCGTCATTTTTCTTCTTAGAAGAGATAGGTGAAAACAAATGTTTCCAGTAAGAATGCCCAAATATTCTTTCACCGTTGAACAACAACAATATCAATAGACCTGAAACGATCAATACTGCTGCGACAATGAATGCCTGATATTTTATAATAGGGTGTGATTCTGTATCATTCACAAATTGTACAACATTTGACCTAAATATAGAATCGTTTATATCGCCGCCGTCAGCATGTATAAAAGCGTGGAAAATCATAGTAGTCTTTACATTTTACTATTATTTTATGCTAGCGGATAATTACGTTTTGATTATTTCTTTTTGCTCATATTATCTATGCTTTTTTTCATATTTTCAATTGATATGTGCTGTTTCTTAATTGTTTCATTATTGGCTTGAATATCTTTCTGAAGTCTGGCAGCACTTTCGATTAAACTTGTCAATCGTTTTTGAAGAGCAGCTACAGCATTACATTCTGTCGGGCAACCACCGCCTTCATCTTTATTTTTCATTCCTTCTCGAATCGTAGTGTCAGCTCCGCCGATCCCATGACGTTTTCGTATATTATCTCGCACATTTAGATAAACGCCCTTGATCACATTTCGAAACGTAATATCTAATATTGCAATCAATGCACCGATCAATAATAAAATTGTGAAGTTCGAAAGGTTTTTGGTGTAAAATTCAATATATTCAAACATGATAATCTCTTATAAATTATCTATACGATAATTATTTGTATATGTTATGTATACATATATAATCAATGAGTAAATCATTTGTTTCATGGCCTCTCAATTTTAGAACAATGCGGGTAGCGATACGCTCTACAAAACAGTCCACCACGCGAAGTGTATATCCAGGGTATTCTCGACCAGCCGAGAACGGCCCTTCAAGCGATGCAAATCCTCTCAATGATTTCGGCAGAGATACGAAGTGTTGTTCATTTCCTGAAACCAAGGCAGTAATTAAGAACTTCAAGTTCAATGCTCGCCCTATTAAGCATTGGCGTAAAAGCCTCATGCCATCATCATCGAATAAGTCTCGTCCCACAATCGGGTTTATTGATCGCCCTGGTGGTATTGTCTTTAGAGGAACATCGTGTGGTTGTGATGCAGGTGTAGCATCAAAGCAAAACTACGTCGTCGAAGATATCCGGCGCCCCTTTTTGAAAGAATGTATACCTGATGAAATTATACAGAATCCCGGTTATAAACAGATCGGAGTTCCAGGTGAACCCGGGTCTTATCAAATCAATACCGGAATTTATGAAACGAAAAATCTCTCGTTCAATTCGAAAAAACGTATCATCCGAAGTGGAAATACGAATGTAAGTCGCGCATATCATACCAACACGGCATCATATCTTCAGGCAAGATGTCGTACCTATCAACAACAGCAAACATTTTCGAAGATGTCTGGAACACCGAATCAGTATGTTCTTCCGGACGGAACACCTGCAAATCCGAGTGATTCCAAGACTGGATCGCAAGTCTATTATTCCACGAATTGCGGAAATGCTGAGAGAATTTACCCTGATGCAGGAGACCGTGCAAAATGCCGCGCAACTGTGATCCATAAACCCAACAATACCAAGTATGGTGTCCAAGGCGCAGTATCTGCCGGAACACGTCTCGAGAGATTGAAGTTGGATACAATCACAAAGAATGGCGCTTCATTTAAAACCGCATTCGGTGTTGCTGCCGGAAATGCTGGACAGTATCACGGTGATTCTATGGGTGCACCATACTTCATTAAGAGCAAGATATTCAAACCAGATTGCAACTTGTATAACCGAGCAGTGAAACGTCCTCATCTCAAATGTTAGCAAAATAATAAGAATTTCATTGTATTTTCTCACGAGTATATAGCTAGTGATACAATACACATTACTCATTACTCATGACGCGTCATATCAAAACACGCAAACGTCGTCATGGAATACGTAACCAAACACATCACATCAGAAAAACAACGCATAACGACGATAAGTCACTTCGTGTTAATAATTTCTTCTTATGGGCAAATAAAAAGTGGTTGAATCAAGTTCCAAAAACACTTCCGAGAGAATTAAAGTATATTCGTCCTTTAGACAATTTTAAATTAATACAAGACGAAATCTATCAGAATATTCTTACAATGCTGCATGATTATACGCGTAACAATACATCAACCGTGCATCAAATGAAAAATATTATAGCGTCTTTTCGGGATTTACATCCAAAACCGATCCTTCGTCATATCTCCGAATTTTGTAAATTATACAATGAACTTGTACAAGAAAATAACCTATTCAAGTTTCTTGGGGTCATGAACCAATATGAAATGGTGAGTTGGGCTCTTCCGATTGTGTGGAATGTATATCCGGATGAATACACACCTGGTAAATTATCACCGCATATATGCGGACCATCATTATCATTATACGATTACAGATTTTATTTAAATGATTCCATCATTGAGAAACAAATGCGCGGAGTTCGGGTGAATGTAAGCAATACTTCAGTTGTCCGTCAAGATCAGATTGGAGGAGGCGGAAGTAACAACGACGAAGGCGGCCCAGAAACCAATACGATTGAATATATCAAATACAAGCGTCGAATAACTGCTGCGTTCATGAAGTTTATTGACGATGTTTTTACAAAATGCCTAGGCAAAGATTACGAAAAAACCCATAATATCAAAGCGCAGGATGTGTATGACACCGAATGTATTCTTATGCAGCATATGAATAAGTTAGACACGCGTTTCGATGATAATTATGCAAATATTTATAACACAGCAAAACATCCCGATAAGCCGCCACATCTCTCGGAACACAAGAAACCTAAAGAGGATAAACATCGTCATTGTGATTGTGGTGCATATGACAGTAACAGTAATGATGATGATATAAATGAACGACTTAAATCGCCACATTACCGTCATAATATTCGCGGTTCAACGCGCATTCTAACGCGTGATGCAATGTCTCTCACCGATATTGACTGGGCTGAGCTCGCGAAGTGGATTGGATATCCAGCAGATCAGTCACCGCCTCCGTATTTTATTGCGTTTCAGGTCGGATACCTGAAATCGATCATGACATGTCTTAAGAAGGAATGGGCGTCGGATAAATGGAAAAGCTACTGGTACTTTATTTATATGCGTCAGCTTATCTGTTTTCACGACAAATGGCGTGATATCTACCTCGACTTCAATGATGCGCTTATTCGCGGAAAGGATACACACTTTCCGAGAGAATATTTTCCAATCATTGGACTCGCGTATACATTTCCGAAAACAATGTCAGAAGAGTTCACTCGACGATACAAAAATGAAGAAATGATATCGAAAGTTCGAGAGATTGGAAATACGATACTAGAGCGCTATAAGGATCGTATCCAAAAGAATACATGGATGTCCGCGTATACCAAGAAGGGCGCGCTTAAAAAACTGAATACATTGAAGCTCAATATTGGTGAGGCAAATCTCTCGGCACCTGATCCTGTAAATCTCGACTACGATCCGAAAGATGCATGGGGCAACTTGAAGAAACGAAGTGTCCAGCGTTGCTTATATATTGCAAAACATCATACATCACCCAACGGTAAATTATCTGCAAACGACCTTGATCTTATGAACTGGGGTACGATGAAACTGGTTGGGTATCAATCATTCGTTGTTAACGCATATTATACACCGAATTCAAATAGCATCTATATCCCGACTGCGTATATGCATAGTATGAATGTACAATTTGGGCGCGGGTATGAATACGATTTGGCTTCTGTTGGATTCACATTCGGCCATGAAATATCCCACTCGCTTCATGTGTCGTCTCGAGTATACGATCATCGCGGCGTCATTAAAAACTGGTGGACACGTGATGACATTTCGACATATGAACGTAAAATAGCGGCGATCCGTAAGCAATATGAATTAGTATCCAAAAAAGACGGGTTTGTCATTGACGGAAATCTCTCGTTACCTGAAAATCTAGCGGACGTTACTGGCATATCTGTATGCGAAGATGCGTTGACGCAATTTCACGAGAAATCAAAAGATGACATGAACGAACATCTTCGAAAAATATCATTCAACAATTTTTATACGTATTACGCAATACAGAGTCGTCAATATGCGAACCGGCGCGAAATCCTCGTTCAGGTTCTAACCAACCCCCACCTTAACCTAAAAATACGAACAAATGTCCCATTGATGCGGAGTAAGACCTTTCGTGATGTCGTTGAAATCAAGAAAGGCGATAAAATGTACAATGACGATTTTGATACAGTGTTTTAGGCGTCATTTATGACAATAAAATAGGTATAAAACTCCTAGTTTATTGTATCTTATTGTAATAAATGGGAACGACGATGTCAATGGATCTAAGTGGTAACATAATTGAAGATCCTCTCTCTACAAACTCGAGCGAAACTACGACGACGACAACCATGGCGACCGCAACCGGTGCTGTATCATTTGAAGACAAACTGCGGCAAGAAGTGATATTAATACCAGAAGATATACAAGATATTCATATTCAGGCATCCGCTGAAACAGAAAATACTGACCTCACTGGTTCATCGATTATAACTAGTGTCGTTGGGGAGAACATACCCCTTGAAGATAATTCGCGCTACGGTAAAGGAAAACACTGGAAAAAGAATATGAAGAAAAAACAGGCTGCGATGAACACGGTTCCAATCCAGACAGAACGCACAATTGAACAACGCCGCGAACAAGTTCGGCCGATTGTTGATAAACTCACCGAACTTCAAATGAACGTTTCTTATCCCGCTATTCGCGAATTATACCGACAGCTGAGTCATTTTGTCAAGACTGGCGAAGATGCAAAGATCAAAATTCCGTTTCCAGAATTCTCTCGTAGAATAAAAGGAGAACTATCAAATGCGCCGTATATTCCATGTTGGGTAAAATTGGAGATGGAGTAATGCAACCACCGCCGTCAGGCCATCAGAATACAATATTGTCATCGATCCATTTTTTGATGCGAATATTCACTGGCTCCAGGATTTTATTCAGTCCATCTACGTAGTTCATATAATATTGCGTGTCGTTTTGTATTTTAAGAAGTGTATGGTAAATAATCGTATAATCTTCCTGTGAATACAATTCTGTTATTTTTACAAATATAAGGTCAACATTCGTGTCAACAAGGCTGTCGATTGGAACATTCGCACCTGCACCGGCCGCGCCTGCATTCATTGGGCGCAAAGGCGGTGACAGTGATGGACTCCGTATCTTCGGCGGGAATTGACGTGGTAAATCATTGTCGGATTCGTTATCTTCTTCTTTGTTAGTAACAGCTCCCCCGCTGTCATCTATTCTACCCAAACGTCGCACCAACTCTGGATTATCCAGCATTCCTTTATACATCTGAAGTGTATGAAGAATATGTATTTTATCAGATTGATTGTATGTTCGTGTCAGATTATTAATACCCGTCTTCGCAAGTTCATTTAAAAGCGCAAATAATGCGGCATTTTCGCCGCTGCTACCGCCACCACCACCTGCAAGCACCGTCTTATAGAATTTGTTGAATCGAGAGAATACATTATACAAATAAAACACATCCTCCTTTTTGTCGTTATTGTACCACCGCCGCACATTTTGCGTATATCCTGGCGGCTGAACCGTCAGTATATTATTATGAATCGCTAATTTACTTCCAATCGGATAAAAAGCGAGAAATCCTATTTGAAGTAATGCTTGAAGCGGTTCCAATATCGTCTCGAAACGTTCTCTCGGCTTTTTAAGTTGACCAGCGATAAATTGTAAAGTACTTTGCATACTCTGTATATTACCATACATTCTGATATATATTTAGACTGTTTTACTACATTCCAGACACGACACAACCGGTCGACCCGCTAGGCCCTACCATCACAACAGACGCAGTCGCCGTTAATAAAGATGGTGCTGCAGGCGTCCCTATAAACGATGTCCTGTTCAAAAATATATTTGTAGACTGAATCGATGCATGATGAATATGATAAGGTATTTCATAGTGTTCACACCACGCAATACACTTATTTACATTTGATTTCTTATAATGGTCCAATTTTTCAGTATTGCGGTGATTGGTGATGATGGACAAAGTTGACGTAATATTTTCGATTTGTTGAAAACTTACCATTGCATTCATTTCTTCGATTTTGTTCAAAAAATAGAGGTCATGATCATTCGGAAGAATAGATATAATTTTATCCGGCGACGACAAGGTTGAAAATAATTCCGCAAATTGTTCGATAATTTTACTGGAATCGGTCAACTTGAATCCTTGGCATATTACATATTTTTCAGAATTCGCGATTCGACTCGTATGTGGTTTCATAATGGATACACTATTATAGTAATAGCATAACAAATACAAAATATCAACGGTAGGTTTATGAAATACGTCGAATATTTTCAAAATAAACGTTCCGCCTTGTTTTTGCATGGCGAGTGCATAGAATACTTCACATAATATAAGTTGTGATGCCATGTTCTCTTGGTTATTAAAATCCACTGAAAAATCAAACCCTCCATCTGCGGTAATAATATTCATTTTATTTTGATATTTCGATGCACAATGCATGAAATTATCGAGTGAGATTAGATTTCCGGTTTTATCTGCACCTGTTTCAATGATTACGTTTGGATGATTTTCAAGAAAAGCCCGGGTTTTTTTCCATCCAGGACAAATCGGGTCATCATTGATCAGTGTCATTCCATAGTATCTGTCATTCCCATACGTTACATTTGTAGTTCCGTTACCGCCATCTTGCATTATTTTCTGGTTTTCAAAGATTCGGCGTGATAATCTCAACTGTTCTAGATCTTTCATGACTTCATCGTGTAATTCGGTGTTGCGTTTCAATATCTGAATACTAGACTCTGGTAGAATCGTGCTAGCAATACATGCAGGATTTGATGCAGTTGATCCATTACCATTACCATTCACACTTTCCTCTTTGACTGCGCGTATATACTCAAGACCGCGTAAATAAGATATCGCTTCAATAAAACCACCAGGTCCTTCTGCTAGATGAAATGTGTTAATATTCATTTTTGTATCTGGTTTGGTTACAATCGTATCATTCAGTGGCGACAGAATTGTATGATTTTTCATGATCTCAATCATTTTATAGAACGAACGTGATAATGGGCGTAGTTTACTTATGTTCGTTTTATTACCCGATATGTTGGTATGGATATATTCATACGGATTTGTAAACTTTTTAATATTATCCCATGCGTCTTGATACTTTTCAATCTGTGCTTTAATATCGCACAAATGAGAGTAAACAGATGATGACACATATACCCCATCCCGGCGCTCTTGCGTATCTGTCGCATTCGCATTCGATACCGCGGAGGATGTTGTCTGTATAGATACTTCTAATGGAATATAACTACCATTACTGTCTTTTAGAATACTGACTTGCGGTAATAAAAAATGATTGTAATACGAGAGAAATGGACCGTTGGATTGTTTTTGTATATCACTTTCAGAAGATGCAGAAGCAGATGCAGCGTTCGTATGCAATACAGGTTTAAAGCAATTCTTGGGCGATTTTTTAAACATGTATTATCCGTTATAGTTACTATATAAATCTTTATAAGTCACTTTTTTTCTTCGTCTGTCTCTTTGGTTTAGGTGCTGCTGCTGCCGGAGGAGCAGCCTCGTCACCTCCTGGGGCAGCAGCAGCAGCGCCATCGGATCCGGCTTTTACTTTCTTTGTTCGTTTCTGTATTTTTTTCTCAATCTGTTCAATTGGTGCTGATGCAGCTTCTTCAACAACAACTTCAGCGGGTCCAGCGGATGCTGCTGATGCAGCTGACGCTTTTGCAGTTGTCGCCGCTGTTTTTCTAGGCTTTGGTTTAATTTTCATCGTGGATGACTTCGCGGCGGTAGCGGCAGGTTCTGCGGATCCTGCTCCTGTTCCTGTTCCAGTAATTGCTGCCAGTTGTTTTTCTGTTTTTCGTTCTTCTAGAATGTGTGCAGCAATCGCAGGCTTTGAAGCAACATCAATCGGACGTGAAGCTCTTGCGATCTTTTCAAGTGCAATTTGTTCTGATGCAAGATCATCTTCACCTTTTCCTCCACTAGCTGCAGCAGCCGCTTTGTCCTGTTCTTCTTGTAACCCGGCGTAACTCAAGAAACTACTCTTCAACTGCTTTGCATTGATATTACGGTTCTTTCGAAATATGAAATAACGATTATAGAATGAAATCTGTTTCTCTTCTGGTGTCATGTATAATGCGGAACCGTATTCTTGACGACATTGTCGCGACCAGTTTTCATCTACAGCACTCTCTCCGGTCTCTTCGCGCTTCTTCTTGCATTCTAATTCCATCTGATGATACATTCCATCAAATGTTGCAGTGCCATCTGGCATCGGAAACACAAGTGTCGTCGCTGCTTCTTCTGGCGAAACAAGATCGAAGCCATAATTCTCCAATAACTGTGTCAAATAATCAAAGTTCACAAGAAACTCGCGAGTCGCCTTATTAATAGAATCCTGATAGACTTCGATCTCATACCCAATACTACTGCTATCTGGTTCAAATTCGGTCTGATGATATTTTTTTCGAACTGACCACATTCGTTGAGGATCACTTCCAACACCACCAATCGCACCACTATTACTTAACACACTTATTTCGTCGCCGCTTTCTAGTCGAGCTAGTGCTTGGAAAATACGTGCACCATCAAAGCATGTTCCAATAAAATACCCGCCAAGTTTTGTGCATTCAGAGACATTCTGAAGAAAGGTGTGGAGTTTCACAATATTTTCAAAGAAGTAGTGGACTGCAAACTGGACAGAACACACATCAAACCCGTCTGCTCCGCGACCGTAATGATTGTAGACGCCGCGACCTAATACACTCGCATCTTTTGCACCTTCACCGAAAATGGCGCGTGTAATAAGTCTGTATCTCTCACTAATTGCCGCCTGACCTCCACGGATCTCTTTGCTACTGTCACCGTGAATGAAGATTGCATCAGGTATATTGCGTTTGGCTTTCTTGATATCCAAATATCGGGCACATACACCATCGAATTTATGCTCGAGATT
>JACCED011996248.1_pt1 | contig 14064 bp, 17 predicted proteins | sample 7455021 | NCBI WGS metagenome assembly JACCED01 (sample SAMN15323456, study PRJNA562643) | freshwater metagenome | isolation source: river surface water | place: USA:Blue River Watershed | collected 2017-08-19 | reverse complement strand
GTTTTCCATTTTCGATCACTGTATTAAAAAAAGACCCGACCACTTTTTCAGGAAAGGTCGGATCGTCCATACAAGTAATAATCACATACGGTTTATTTGCGGCATGTAATAATGGCTGGATTTCAACCTGAAAAAGAAACAATGCGTATTCGTTCTGTTGGATAAGTATTACGAATCGCGAATGTTTGTTAACGATATCCTCTACTTCGTCTCTTTCTTGGTGTCGTAAGTACATGCATCGATGCAGAAATCCGGTTTTTGAACTAGGGAGTGTTCCTGGTCCACCACACGAATAATATTCATAGATTCCATACATTGAAAAGTTTTTTATAATTGATGTTCGATCCATTTTTCGCGAGTGTTCCGTTTATTTTATGTAAGTCGGTAAAGTTTAAGTTTTATTTAACGCGCACGTTGCACAATAACAAGTTTCGGCGCACGGCGACCTTGTATTTTCCGTAATCCGCGTGCATACCAAACCGGCATTTCGCGTCGCTTCGCCCATTTCGCAATCCGGCGCTTCGGTTCGGATAAATAATAACTCCGATAGGATGCAACTGCGTCGTAAGCGTCGTCGCCATGACTGGTTCCGTTGGGTGTGGGCATTGTCTCTGGGTTTGCGCGGATTTTGTATTCATCGGGCATTGCAAGTGCAAAGGGCGTCATGATACCCGGCACAGTGACGCGCTCGAATGCGGCGGCGGGCGGGATGTTTCGTCGTAAATACTGAGCGACTCCGTATGACTTGTGCTGCTTGTGTGCGGGGTGGCCGTATCGGTATTTCCATTCTGCATGCATGGCGTCGATAAGATCAAGTGTCCAGATAAAGTTGGCTTGCGCTGCGCGGCACCAAATCGTGACGGGGTGATTTTTGTGTGCGATTTTGTAAACACATGGGTCGCATTTGCCGGCGTCGGTGAGCAATCGCTGCGTTGTGCATAACATTTGGACAGCTTCTAAGATGATTTTGGCGATATGTTTGTCCATCATATATTCCGCGATTTTAGCTGGGTCGAGGGAAAGAATGAAGAGGTTCATTGTTGATGGCGAGTTCTTCGGGTGTGTATGTGTGTCTGTAACGATCGGCGGTAACACTGAAAATATGGAAATAAGATTTCAATTTTATCAAATTTAGGTGAAAACCTACATAAAACTATTTCTCATATTATATCATAAAATGTCTTTGAACCTCCACCCCTCTTTTGCCGCTGCCGATGTCGACGCCGATGCCAAGGCTCGCATTTCCGGTTCTGTTTCTGGAACTGTGAACTTCTCCTTCGGTGGCCGTCCTTCTGCTAAGTCTACCTATATGTCAAACGGCTATAGAATGAACTCTAACGGATATTTGGCAAATCCGACTCGTGCTGCTCAAATTGCGGCAAACAACGCTGGCGCTCTTACTCGCGCAGAGGCATCTCGAATGGGTCTGCCTCTTGGCGGCCGTCGTTAAATGATCGAACGTTCGTTCGTTGTGTTATGATATAAAACTAATATGTTATTGTATATCATAAAATGTCTTTGAACCACTCCTCCGCTTCCGACTCCGCATTCGCGTCCGAGTCATCCCCTTCCGCGAAGTTGTCCTTCAACATCAACGCATTCAATGGGAATACCACGAATTTCAATCGTTGCCAGGCACCAAAGCCGAAGTCGATGACTCCAGTTCAGCCGCAAGGATTACCGATGCCTTTGGTCGGATCGAATCTTCGTATTATTCGCCCGGCTGGATCCATAATGCCGATGTAAATCGCGTAAGTTTACTATTATTTGTAATAGGTTTATTACTACAAATAATGACATTCGATTTCATTCCATTCCATTCGATTCCATTAGCATAATCTGCTAAAATCAAACCTCGGGCCATTCAAAACAACAACCGGCAACCAATTCAGCATTGAAGGGTTGCAAATTTCCGCAGAAAATAGTCCCACTCCAACCTGTGCACATACACCGATTGCAAGACGACTCGAAATGATGAAACGTGAAATATCTCCAGATAGTTCAGCCCTAGCGCCAACATTGGACACTCCAATTTCAAACGAAGCGCCAGGAATTGGGCGGCTTATTGAAAATGAAGTAGTCCATGTATTCTCTATATTTAGTCGAATACCAACAAGCGACGCCCATGCCCGATATCCAAAATTAGAAGGAGCTGCACATGGTCGAAACCACGCTGCTGCGCCAATTGTAATATAGGTTTGAAGACCAATTGCACACATGATCTCACTACCACCGCCACCGTCTCTACACGTACAAAAATTAGGAAGACGGAAATTACGTGTAACTGCACCACAAATACTTATTGATGTTGGCTTCATCCCTTTTCCGAAATCACGAGTTTCGGCTTCTTGAAATGCATCTACATTTACGACCGCGTCGATCTCATCGCTCTCCCTCGTGCTCCCACTCGGTATACACCGCGAATTTTTACTACAAACGAAAGATGGTGGACATGAAAATCGAGCATCCATACATCGGACCGCACGATGTATCGGAGAGCACGCGTATACCAGCCCTGCACCAGTTGCATTACTCATACAGGTTTGTCTCGTAGCACAATAAATACCATTTCCACAATCATTATCTGATGGAACTACCGTCGGAAGTGCATTTGTAATGCCGATACTGCTATATGTAAGCAGGAAAGCCAATGAAAATAACGCGAATGTTTTCATTTGTATAATATACGGACATAAACTTTATATAACATTAAATCCATTATATACAAAAAACGACTTTAAGTCATCTTACTATATTATGTATACACAATGCCTCGTAAATCTGCACCTGCAACTGATACTTCCACTGCTGCACCTGCACCTGCATCTGCACCTGCAACAACCACGCCCGCCGTTATGGATCATGATGACGCAGCACTCAAAAGCATAAATTATAAAAATATGCTTCTTACTGGCAACTACGGTATGTTGAAACCAGATATTGTAACGAATCCAAATATCGACGATATCTTAGAAAATGAAAAGAACGCGAACAAAAGCGATCCTTGGAACAAGTTAGATAAGTCTGCGAAGTTTGGAAAACTCAAAGAATTTGCTTTGACGCATGGTAAAAAGGAAAACTACTCAGAACAAGAAGTAACTGCGTTATATCAGTTTCTTATTTCTGCAGTTGATCAGAAAAAGCTAATGCGTGCAAAAGATGTGAATTATGACAAAGTAACGGGTGCTATTACAAGTATTCCATGTCTGATATATCACGCTGGATTCAAAAAATTCACGCTTAAACGTTGTGAGAAGCGTCAATCTACATTAAAGTCACTTGCACCGGCAACAAGTATGTCTAAAAAGAGGAAACTTGCTGTGGATGAAGCAGCGGCAAACACCGTTAAGACTGGTGGGTTGTCTCCTTCGACTCCAGAGTCTTAATGCTTACGTCGCCGAGTACCCTTTTTTCCACGTTTCTTTACAGTAAGATTTCTACGACTTGATTTCTTACTGTGTTCTTTTTTATCATTACCCCGCGTCACTTTAAAACTACACTTCGGTCCACAAATCGGTTTTATTAGTTTGCTTCTAATCTCGTCTTCATGATCGAGTATAATATCCACCATATTCCGATAGAAAGCTCTAAATTTTCCGCGGTTCTTTCGTAACTCCGCGAATGTAAACCATTTGATTTCAGCTTTCTCAAGTAGGCCGTTATGCGGATTCTTCTTTGCACCCGGCAAATACTTCTCGAAAAAATGGTAATTATTCGCGTAATACTCTTCTAATTTTTCGTCGTATTCAGTTTTAAACACAATCGTCGTATAGGTATGAAATTTCAATTCGGCGATTTTATGTCGGACAGCGACCTTTTTTAGTTCATTCTGCGATCCTAATAAGCCATTCAATTCTTCACTACCTTCTCGTGAAGCGACATCTAATGGCGTTTCATTTCGCTTTGAACCACCACCAAAATCCGCCCATCCAGGCGTATCATTCAGCTCATTCTCTCGACCGAATAATAAATAAATTACGCCTTTGTGGACAGCGGCAGGCAATAATCCTGCACCAACCATATTTCAATCGGCGTAAAACAAATGAATCAAATACTACTATACGCGAATATTATATTGTGATACGTAAAATTGAATGATATAATACGTAATGTATGAATATAAACGCAAAACTATTCTTTATTTATGTATATAGAACATGTATTCTAGAAAAAATGCTAAAATCAATGATAGCAAATATGATAGTAACGATGACAGCGATGCAACCATCACGGACGACGACTACGACTGCGACTACGCCCGAAACGACACCACCACAACCACCATCGCACCATACTCCATACTTCCGTCCGATGAAGATCGAGAGACAATTATCAACGACGCGCTTGATGAGTTGGCCGACATTGCGCGAGAGAATATACTGGAATTCAAACGCGAAGACTTCAATTCAGAAGAAGTCATTGGAACATGGATTGACAGCTATTTATGCCAATATTTCGCAGAGTTAACACCTTCGCGATCCAATTTCTCTGCGACAACTGCCGCTGAAGCTGATGCATTGAATGAAGTCATTGATGCGTATATTTGCGAGTTATACGATGAAATCACCGAGAGATTTTACGAGGAAATCGCGCCTCTTCGTGTATCTATCCCGACACAAAACGACGACAATGTCGTAGACAAAGAAACGATTCGTAACAAGATACGGACGCTTCAAGAAAAACCACAACCGGAACAACGGACGCCAGAATGGTACGAACGACGTAATAATTTAATCACCGCGAGTGCTGCATCAAAGGCGTTTGGAACACAGGCGTCTATCAACCAACTTGTCTATGAAAAGTGCAAGAATCAACCCTCGTCGCAGGGTCAGAATCAGAACACATCGTGCTCTCCACCTACCCCCCTTCAAGGATCCGTGAATTCACCGCTTCACTGGGGGCAACGATACGAGCCACTGACGGTAATGATATACGAAAACCGGAATAAGACAAAACTAGGCGAGTTCGGTTGTATTCAACATGACAAGTATCCATTTATCGGCGCTTCGCCCGATGGAATCAACATCGACTCCGAATCGCCCATATTTGGAAGGATGGTTGAAATTAAGAATATCGTGAATCGAGAGATTACAGGACAACCAAAAGAAGAATACTGGATACAGACACAGATCCAGATGGAGGTTTGCGACCTTGATGAATGCGATTTCGTTGAGACCCGGTTCAAAGAATATGATAGCAAAGAAGATTATGATGCGGATGCAACGACTACACAGGGGTATACTGCCAATGGAAATGAGAAGGGCATTATTCTTTGGTTTCAAACCGCACCCGCACTGACACAACAAGGTCACGTTTCGCCACCGATCCAACTCTACGAATATGCACCAATCGGTGCAACACCTTATGAATATGATAAGTGGGAGGCGGAAGTATTCACGAAGCATGAACGTCTGGGAAGTACCTGGGTGAGGACGATTTACTGGTACTTAGATCAATATAGTTGTGTTCTCGTTCACAGGAATAGGATGTGGTTCGAAGAAGCGGTTCCTATACTACAACGACTGTGGGAGACGATTGAAGAGGAACGTAAGACCGGATATGAACATCGTGCCCCCAAACGAAAAACGACTACAGCGAATACGAATAACTCTGATACTACAGAAACATCTTTCAAAATTGTTAAATTAAACACAGCGATAGTTCCAACAGATACAATAGGAGAGGATACAAGTATGACGACTGCAACAGCAACAAATATGGCGACGTTTATGGCGATGAATAATAGTATCCTTCAATCCAATAAAAAACACAATAGCAACTCGAAACGACCATCGGATGTTTTGATTCATTGTTTCAAAATAGACGAACTCGATCTCGACGAAAGCAAAATAGAACAATAAAAATGACGACGGAGGATGCCTCGCCTCCCCCCCCATCCACTGTATATTTTTATTGTTCAATGAATTATTTTAATTATGATTGAATTGCATAAAATCCAACGCGGCGTCCTGGGTGATCTAAAGGTAGAGGGTCTGCTGGTTTATATTCATCTGGCGCCTTGGGTGCATATAACGCCCCGCACATTCCCGCTGGCTTACACGACCCGTTATCTGGAGTAAGCCAGTCGCGCACATTGTTCGTCGCCTGGTCATAACTGCTCACATTCGCCGCAACTGGGTATAACTTCGAATTATTCGCGGAATCATTCTCTCGGAGCACGACTCCATAACCCGCGCCTTTCTTCGGATACGTGGGATATAACAGCGGCTCATCCACTTCGCGCGGATATTCGCCAGATGGAATACCTCTACCGTTGAAACCTTCCTTTCTTGCTTGCTTTTCGGCTTCTTTCGTCGTAATTGCACTGAAGTCGTGAATCGCCGACAACAATGGTTCTGCGATTACAACTGCAACAACCAGTAAGAAAAGGCCAATGTATTCTTTGCAATATTTCATATCAAGATGCAGAAATGATAATAGATATAAACCCCTATGTATAATACATATATTATTCAATCATGACAACGATACAATCCACTATGGGTGAAGACATGCATGTTGTCAAGCGTAACGGTGAACGAGAGATTGTAGCGTTTGATAAAATCCTAGCACGCCTAAAAACACTTGGTCAAGAAGCAGGTATCACTGGTGTAAATTATACAACTCTTGTCATCAAAATCATTGATCAACTATACGACGGTATCCCGACGACGAAAATCGATGAACTCACTGCTCAACAATGCGCGATGATGGCAGTGCAGCACCCCGATTATGGCACACTCGCGTCATATATTATTGTCTCGAATTCGCATAAGAATATTCCTGGCGGGTTTTATCAGGCGATGAAGCAATTATACGAATACCGTGATTCACATGACAAACACACGCCGATTATTAGTAAACAAGTTTGGGATTTCCTTCATGAAATCATTGATACGCCGAGAAACGGAAGCGCGCCCGGTCCAGGGCCATTTTTGGTGCATGAAGCACTTCAACAGATGATCGTGGAACAACGTGATTATCTCATCGACTATTTCGGATTTAAAACACTTGAACGGTCGTATTTGATGCGCGTAAATGGCGTTATCGTAGAACGCCCCCAACATATGTGGATGCGCGTGGCATTAGGCATTCACTCTCAACGTAAAGATACTCGGACTGTCTACGAAACTCTTGTTTATATTCAGAACACGTATGATGCAATGTCGCAGAAATACATGACTCATGCCACGCCGACCTTATTTAATGCTGCAACACCCCGACCTCAATTGAGCTCATGCTACTTGATCGCCATGGAAAACGATAGTATTGACGGGATTTTTGATACATTAAAAGACTGCGCGAAGATCTCTAAACATGCGGGAGGAATCGGGCTTCATATTCATAATATCCGGGCTTCTGGTTCACTCATTCGCGGAACAAACGGTTCATCGAATGGGATTGTTCCGATGTTACGTGTTTTCAACAATACCGCGAGATATATCGACCAGGGAGGTCGCCGTAACGGGAGTTTCGCGATTTATTTAGAACCATGGCATCCAGATATCGAGGACTTCTTGGAGATGAAGAAGAACCATGGTGACGAAGAAATGAAAGGGCGAGATCTATTTTATGCGCTATGGATACCAGATCTTTTCATGGAACGTGTCAAAGGAGGTGCGGGTGCAGCGGATATGTGGTCGTATTTCTGCCCGGATGAATGCCCCGGTCTCGCGGATGTATATGGTGACGAGTTCAAAGAGCTATACGAGAAATACGAACGTGAAGGCCGTGCGCGGAAACAAGTGAAGGCGCGTGATCTATGGTTGAAAATCCTGGATAGCCAGATGGAGACGGGAACACCGTATATTTTATTCAAGGACGCCGCCAACAAAAAGAGCAATCAGAAAAACATTGGCGTCATCAAGAGCAGTAACTTATGTACGGAAATAATGGAATACTCTGATGCAAATGAAACGGCGGTTTGTAATTTGGCGAGTATTGCGCTTAACCGGTTTGTCCTTGTATCTGAATCGAGCGGAGTTGAGGGACGAACCCCCTCTTTTGATTTCGCCGAACTTGAACGCGTAACCGCCCTTGTTGTAGATAATCTGAACCAAATTATCGATATTAACTATTATCCTACGACGAAAACAGAGACGAGTAATTTACGCCACCGACCCATCGGAATCGGCGTTCAAGGACTCGCTGATGTATTTATGATGATGAATATTCCGTTCCACAGCGAAGAAGCCCGCGTCCTCAACCGAGAGATTTTTGAGACGATTTACTTTGCAGCACTTCAGGCGTCAATGACTCTTGCTGCTCGTCATGGTGCGTATGAAACATTCAAGGGGTCGCCTGCATCTGAAGGTATTCTTCAGTTTGATATGTGGAATGTTAATCCATCTGACAAACCGTTAGTATATCGAACCAAAGAATACGATTGGAATGAGCTCAAATATAAGGTCATCACACACGGACTGAGAAACTCGCTGCTATTGGCACCGATGCCTACTGCAAGCACGTCTCAAATCCTCGGTAACAATGAATGTTTTGAACCCATTACGAGTAATATATATACGCGACGGACCTTAGCAGGAGAATTTATTATGGTGAATCGGTACTTGATCCGCGACCTTATCGCGATTGGATTATGGAATGAACGCGTGAAGACGAATATTATTGCGAATCAGGGGAGCGTGCAATATATCGACGGACTGCCTGATGCATTGAAACTCAAATATAAGACAGTTTGGGAGATGCCGATGCGGCATATTATCGATATGGCTGCTGATCGTGGTGCGTTTATCTGCCAGAGCCAAAGTATGAACTTATGGGTGGAAGAACCGAACTATAATATTTTGACATCGATGCTCTTTTATGCTTGGAATAAGGGGCTGAAAACTGGTGCGTATTACTTGCGAAGAAAGGCGAAGCACCAACCACAACAATTTACGGTGGAGCCGGAGAAGGCGGGGGCGGCAAATACAGCGGAAGATGAGATATGTGAGTTCTGCTCCTCGTGAGTAGAATCGCTGAAGGCGGAGTTCTGCTCCTCGTGAGTAGAATCGTCACTCTCTGAGTGCCGGAGTTCTGCTCCTCGTGAATAAATTGAAATTCTTTTTCTAATATTTATAGAACGTATCAAAGAACCACAATGCTACGCTATTCGCCCTCACAGAAAGACAAAGACGCCACTGCTGCCATCGCCGCAGACCAAGAAAACCGTAGTCGAGAATACTACGATCCAGTTCATGAATGGACAATACAAATGAATTTCAGGTTTCCTCCGCCACTATTGAACGATGGCAGTATGGGCAATTCCGAGAGATTCCGCGTGATCCATGAAGTTCCAGCCAAGAATACCTCACTCTATTATTTGCTTTCACAATCTAACCCGTGGCTAGATTGTGAAATGACGCGCGAGAAACGCGCATACTTGAAACCGCGAGTTGGCGAAATGTGCTGCGCGGTATACGCAGGTGGTGCAAGCAGTGTAGCCTCATCATCACATGTACCCCCCAACTTCTTCCGTAATGAAACTGTGATAGATATCGTGAATTTATACCTGTGGCCACTTCTTTACTCCCGCGCAGACGACGTGATCGCATGCACCACATTCGCGGATTGGAAACGACTCTTCACACGGACAATATCACTCGCTTTTCCAGATTATGAATACTGGACTTCAATTGCAGTATGTGGAACAATGACTCCAGCGACCATGTCGACTTTTGTGCCTATATCCGACCAACGCAGAACCGCGCGACTGTTGAAATACATGACGCCTGCCCGTGTACTCTATCTCCTAACTACACGGGCGAACTTCTGGCCGTATGGACCATCATCGCAGCCTCGGCCTCGGGTCACCGGAGTATCTGGACTATGCTCCATCAAACCAAGAATAAAAGAATACACAGAGAAAACCGAAATCCAGTGGTTAGTAAATGCGGACTTCCTCCGCAAAATGAAGCGTGTTCATCTTTATATTACACACACAAATTCTGATATATCTACTTCATTGAATGACACCGACAGCGAATAAAAAATATCCCATTGACATTTATTTTTACTCAACAGTCGGCGTCATCGGGTTTGCTGTCGTCGGCGTCGTCTCGGTCATCTTCACATAACACTTCAAGCATATATCAACGTCCACTTTCGCATTGTGGAGTCCTTCTGGCGATGGAACGTCAGCGCCATAAAGAGCGTGATAAAGCTCGATGAGTTTTGGGAATTTGAACGAAATCGTTCCGTCTTTCCACACGTTTACCAATTTACAGATCATCGTTCCCTCCTTCATTGTGCAATATTCTTTTGGCGGGAAAATGTTGTTGAACATCCTTGCACGGTAAAGCTCAACTTGAATCATATTCTTATCAAACTGGAGGTTATGTGCAACCAATCTGCCGCACTTATAGGCGGCATGCTTGAAATCAAAGAGCGCGACATCCATTGGGATACCCCTGGCCCGTGAAAGTTCGCTTGTAATTCCGTGAATGGCGGTAGACTCTGCTGAAATCGGAATATGTGTTCCGAGAGATATAATATTGTCCTGTTCTTCTTCGATCTCCTTGGTTTCTTCGTTGTAAATCACCCAACTCAATTGGACGATATAAGGCCATTTGTCGGTTTGGTTCGTAGGAGTATTTTTCGGGGGGAGTCCAGTCGTCTCCGTATCAAATATCAAAACGCGCATTGTCTCTAGTCTGCAATATAAAGAATCAATATATTTTCTTTATATTGGAATTTGAATATCAATTTTATCGTGTCTTACTGGCGACGAAGAGATCCGACGGCACCGACAACAGCAGCGACGGGCTGAAGAGCCGGCACAAACGGAGCGACGGCAGGAAGAACGCGCTCAGCAACAGGGAGGGCCTTCTTGAGGACAGGGACGACCTTCTTCTTCAAGAAGTTCTTCTGGTCAGGGGCAGCACATTCGGCAGAAAAATCCATGGGGTCAAAGCTTGTTATACTATACGGTTGTATTATATATTTATATCCTAAATATATGAATTTTTACTAAGAACACATTGCATTTCCAAAAGCAACCACCGCGAGAATACCTAACACAAGTCCAATGTGATAGTTATACTGCATTGTGCGATAAACCTTCAACCACGCCTCCGTTTCGGGACCTGAATTGAGATGAAGAATCATCCAATCACTCTTTGGCGAGAGAAAATAGTAGAAGTAATTCACGCTAAATGCCACAGCCGCGACCATACAAAGAACACCGCCACGCGACCCCCCAGTGCCAAGAAAATACTTGCGACAGCAAGCCAGCAGAATCATTGCCAATACAAAACCCAGGAATAGACCCATAAAATAAATCCCCTGTCGTTCTCTCGTGATCGCTGCATACCGGCGTTGTTTTTCCGGTGATAGTTTGGCTACGAACTCCTGGATCACCTGGGATCGGTTGCCCATCGTGCAACAATAGATATTTGCGACAATAAAAATAAACGCGATTGCGCAACTAATTCCACAGACCATCTTGTATGCTATATAATTACGTTACATAAATTCGAGGAAGACAATGTAACATACAAATAAATTGAAATGTTTTTACGCATGTAGCGTTATATCATGATACATCCACCCACACGAGTTCAATGACAACAATTGGCGTTCCTAATTCAAGTTCTATTGCTGCTGCGGCCACTGCTCATCATCAAAAAACGACACTGGAAATATTACTGAACCTCCAGAAATCTCTCGACGAGTTCAGAAGTAAAGTTCTCGAAATGGAAGAAGAAATGCAAACAGTGAAAATCGAAAATAACATCCTGAAACAAAAAATACATGAGCTTACCTCTACGAAACCACCATCGTCATCCCCGTCGCGACGAGGATTGTTCGGATACGGTGCGGATGAATTCTAAGCGAAGTCCTTGCAAATACCATATGATCTCCTGTGCCACTGCGTAATACCATGTTCCCGTATCCCGTCCAAATGTTTTTTTGCACCATACCCTTTATTCCCGCGCAGTGAATACATTTCATCTAGCACCGGATGTTGGTCACATAATTTATCGATATAGTCATCACGCGCCACTTTGGCAAGGATCGACGCCGCTGCAATACATGCATACGTATTATCACCCCCTTCCACGCATACGTGCGTATATGTGTCTATTTCGCCAGTTTCCTTATTATAGTTCCCAAGTGGGATAAAGTCGTTTCCATCAACGAGGAGAAGATAGTCTTCCGTTGTTGGCACATCTCGATTTTTTTGTTCCAACTCTTGAGTATGACCTTCAATTGCGGCATTGATTGATTTTCGCATACATTGAAGAGTTGCGCGGCGGATATTAAGTGTGTCGATCACCTCTGCCTCTTCGTATGAAATTGCCCAGCTCACCGCATGCTCCTTGATATAATCCGACACCTCTCGGATTTTCTTCTCGGAGTGAAACTTTTTACTGTCTTTTAGAAGAGAGAAATCGAAGGGTCGCGATATGTCATCCGCGGAAGGAAGTATAACAGCACCAGTATAAACACGTCCGAATAATGGTCCGCGTCCAGCTTCATCCACGCCTACCTCGTATTTGTGCGTTTTTGCGGGAGTTTCGTCTTCGGCAACATAAGATGTCGCGAGAACCACGGATGCATTGGATTTACGCGCCTGGCGAGGCTTCTTGGTGAGAATCACTTCAGTATCGGTCATTGTTTGCGTTTACTATAGTACATTACATGGAAAATTCATTCAATTCTTTATTGGAAAACTTTTTATGTATATATAGTATCATATAACCGTATAATATATTCAATATATCGAATGCAACTCACGAAAGTTCATCTGTTTCTTATTTTGATATTTGCATTGATCCTTGCGTCCAGTTTAGGCAACTACGTCCGCGATGGATTTACAACAACAAAACCTACCGAGTTGCCTCCTCAATTACGCGCGGTTGATACAAGAAACGCGCCTGGGAATACACGACCGACAGCCAAGTATGACCCGAATATTAACGCTGGTGTAAACCCAGCTGAAGTTGGTTCGCCAGTGTCGTCTTTTTCACCAAGCACATTCCCAATGAATGCTCCAGCTGGTATTCCAGGATTAAATAGTGTAACTGGTAATGATCAAGCAGGTAAGGATATGGAATGCAAACCTAAACAGAAATGCCCGCCATGCCCTGCTTGCGCCAGATGCCCTGAACCTTCGTTTGAATGTAAGAAGGTTCCAACATATTCAAACAGAGATAATTCTAAATTACCTCGTCCAGTCATGGCCGATTTTAGTCAATTTGGAATGTAATGGAATGGAATGTAATGGAATGGAATGTAATGGAATGGAATGTAATGGAATGGAATGTAATGGAATGGAATAAAAATAATGTGCAACCTTACCTTGTTGCACATTATATAATATATCTTACCTGATTTTATCCTCTTACCGGCGGTGATTCGTTGTCACTGTCATTGTCACTGTCGCCGTCGTTGTAGATGTATTGTATGATGTTTCGGCGAGGTTCCGGATTGTACTGGTGGTTTCGGTCGTCAATGATGTCATCGTCGTCGTCGTAGTTGTCATCATTGTCGATCATCTCGAGGTTCCTTCTGTAAATCTCTCCGAAGTCTTCGTTCGCAGGAGGCGGAGGTGGAATTCCTGCAACGCGGGGAGGGAGTGGCTGCTGCTGCTGCTGGTCACCGGCGAACTCGTGCCATCTGTGATTGTCAAGTGCATTCTGATCATTGACGTAAAAGCCATCGTCGTCGGCGTCATTGGGGTCAGGTTCAACAAACGTATACCGCATCGGTGCGAAATCCGGTTGAAGGAAGCAGCTGTGAAGAAGATCCATTGCTTCATCATCGTCGGCCAAGTATTCGAGCATTTGGTATTCGGTTGCTTGTAGGACAATTGCGCGGTCAGTGACGTCGAAAATCCGGCAGATGGTCTGATGTGTATGGCTTCCATTGCCAAACTCCATTTGGATCATGTGTCCGTCCTGAAAACGGCGATGCGGAGAGAGATGAATGAAGAAGATTGCGACATGAACCCCCGGTCGGTAATTCTCTTGCATCAAAAGCGACACGTCCATTTGTCCGGCGAAGAGTCGTGTGTGTGTTTGATCGTTTGCCCAATCCATCGATGCTTGAGCGTAGTCACGG
>JACCED010966313.1_pt1 | contig 14067 bp, 11 predicted proteins | sample 7455021 | NCBI WGS metagenome assembly JACCED01 (sample SAMN15323456, study PRJNA562643) | freshwater metagenome | isolation source: river surface water | place: USA:Blue River Watershed | collected 2017-08-19 | reverse complement strand
CTTGCAGCAATTAACGCAGGCAATGGCCCAGACATCTCCATGGCAAATGGCGCTGGAAACGTGGGTTGGTTCTGTGGAACCGGTGCTTGGGTAAACCTAAACAAGTACATCAACGGCGCTAACGGCGCTGACATGAAGAAAACCTTCACCCCAGCAGCTATCAGCGGCACCAAGTCAAAAGGCGTGACCTGTGCAATGCCATTTAGCTCTGAAGTTTTTGGTTTCTACTACAACAAAGATTTGTTTAAGGATGCAGGCATCAAGCATGCTCCAGAAACTCTAAGCGAATTGAAGTCTGCTTCACAGAAGTTGACTGTTATCCGTAACGGCAACATCATCAAAGCGGGTTATATTCCATGGGCAACATACATGGACAACGACATGACTGCTCAATTCCTAGCAGCACAGTTCGGTGCAGAATTCTTTAACTCAAAGAACAAGTCTGCATTCGTTACTGATCCAGCTTGGGAAAAAGCATTCAAGTGGCAACGTAACTTCATTGCTGACGTTTACGGTGGCGGAAACTTCGAAAAGGGTTCAAACCGTCTACAAGCTTTCATGGCACAAGCAGGTGCATGGTGGTCATCAGATAACGACTTCAACACCGGTCGTATCGCAATGTTGAATCACGCTGACTGGCTTGGAACATTGTTCTGCAACCCAGACTGGAATGCTTACGACTGCAATACACCAGACGTAAACTTCAAAGCCGCTCCAATGCCAGTTGCTGATGCAATCCACGACACTGACTACGGTCGCGGTGTTGTAGGTAGCAACGCAATGGGTATTTCAAAGGGCACAGACAACATGCGTGATGCTTGGACAGTTCTAAAAGAACTTACAACTGAACTTAAAGTTTCACGCGACTGGGCAAATACATTCGGAGCTGTTCCAAGCTTGAATGCACTTCGCCAACCAGATGCTGGCGTTACACGTCCAGCTTGGATGTTGCCTTTCTACCGCATTACTAGCCATCCGAAATCTGGCTACCACAGATTGTTGAATGCTGGCGAACACCTCGAGGTTGATTACCTAGTTGAGTTGTTCAACGCTTGGCAAGCAAACGATCTGCAAGGCATCGGTGTTTCAAATCTCAAAGCAGGTTTGAAGCAAGCAGCAGATAAGGTCAATGCTCTACCTGGTATGAGATAACCGGTAGCAATGTCCTTTCCTTCAGGAAAAACAGTCCGCCCTCTGCGCAAGCAGGGGGCGGCTGTTCCTGCACCTAAACATGGAGTCTCAACTCCAAAAACATTTATTTTCATGTGTATGTTGCCGTGGACCGCAGGATTTTTCCTTTTCACCGCATACCCAATGATTGCAAGTTTTTACCAGTCATTCACTTACTGGGACATGATCAATCCGCCTAAATGGTTGGGAATTGATAACTACCAAAGAATGTTCTTCCATGACGATTTGTTCTGGAAGGCTTTTTACAACACAATGTGGATTTCAGCTACGAGTATTCCAATTCGTATCGCTTTTGCAATGTTCAGTGCTTACCTACTAACTAAAGCTGGTAAGACACGAAATATCTACCGCACCATTTACTTCCTACCTTCGATGGTTCCAGTGGTTGCGGGTACATTGATTTTTGCTTGGCTATTCCAACCATATTTCGGTGTACTTAATCTTTTCTTAGAAAAACTTGGTTTGATCTCTATGAAAAATCCACCAATGTGGTTTGACAATCCAGGGCTCTCTAAGTGGTCATTGATCATCATGGGTCTGTGGGGCATTGGTGACACCATGATTATCTTCTTAGCTGGTTTGTTGGACATCGATAAGTCACTTTACGAAGCTGCAAGTCTCGAAGGTGCAAACGGATTCCAACAGTTCCGCTACGTAACTTTGCCGCTGATGACTCCAGTGATTTTCTTCTCTGCGGTCACCGGCGTGATTGGAAGTTTCCAGTATTTCACGCAGGCATACATTGCAACTGGTCTCACGATTAATGGTGACTACACCAAGTCGATGTATTTCTATGCAACCCATATTTACGAAACAGCATTCCAGCAATATGACATGGGCTACGCAGCTGCGTTGTCTTGGTTCTTGCTGTTTGTAACAATGATTGCAACAGTCTTGATGCTGGTTACTCAAAAGCGTTGGGTTCACTATCCAAATGGAACGATGTTTAAATGATCACTGATACATACGTAATGTCGCAAGAGACAGAAATTCAGTCCCGCAAGGCAAAGCAACAAAACCGACTTCGCAGAATGTTGTACGGAATTGCAAATCATGCAGGACTATTCACACTTGCTGCTATGTTCATTTTCCCGTTCTATTTGGTAATTGTTGTTTCGCTCATGAGTCGCGACCAAGCATTGCTAAGAACTCTGTGGCCAGATCCATTTAACTTTGCAAACTACACCGAAGTATTTACAACCGTTCCATTTTTGAAATGGACCTGGAATACATTTGTAATTGCAGGTTTAAGCGTGGTGGGCGCAGTTATAGCGAACGTTCCTCCTGCTTATGCGCTTTCGCATCTTCATTGGAAAGGTCGCCAAACGGTCTTCATCTTTATTTTGGGAACAATGATGTTGCCAGGACAAGTAACGATGATTCCGATCTACGTCACATTCGCAAAGTTTGGTTGGATTCCATCTAACCTTCCTTTGATTGTGCCAAACTTCTTTGCTGGAGCGTTTTCGATCTTTCTACTGCGACAGTTCTTTGTGAGTATTCCTTCAGAGCTAACTGACGCAGGTCGAGTAGATGGTTGCAGTGAATGGCAATTGATGATGCGAATCATCGTTCCACTTGCAAAACCTGCAATCTACGCAATTGCAATCTTCACATTCATTGGTCAGTGGAATGACTTCTTTGGTGCAAAGATTTACCTATCAGCAGATCCAGAACTTTGGACACTTGGTATTGGTTTGACGCAGTTCGGAAATGAGCACGCGACAAATATGAATACGACGATGGCAGCATCTGTGCTCTTTATGCTTCCTTTGATTATCGTCTTCTTCTTCGCCCAGAAGGTATTCGTTGAAGGCGTAACGTTGACCGGCGTTAAGGGTTAACTTAAATAAACTAGAGATGGCAACTTAGTTCTTGTGAACTAAGTTGCCATTCTTGTATACGGAACTTACTTGGTTATCCCAGATAATGAAGTTTGCTTGTTTGCCCACTTCAAGTGAGCCAACTTCTTTCAAACCTATAGCGTTTGCAGGTGCGGTTGCTGTGGCCCAGCTAGCTTCAATCAAATCAAAACCATAAATATTTGTTAAGCGGTGAAATACACGTTCCATATTCAAAGTACTTCCTGCAAGAGTGGTTGTGCCTGCCACTACTGCGACATCATCAGCACAAGTGACACTCAATCCACCCAAGTTGTATTCGCCATCCGGCATCCCAGCAGCTGAAATCGCATCAGTTACTGCGATGAACTTGCGCTGTTTTGCAGTGTGAGCAAGCGCAATACTCAAATCTCCAACATGTTTACCGTCAGTGATGACTTCTACATAAAGTCTTGAATCAGTAAGAGCAACATCTGCCAAACCGCTATCTCGATGGTGAAGCGATCGCATTGCATTAAATAAATGAGTCACAACAGTTGCGCCCGCCTCTGCACCCGCAATTGCTAAATCAGAAGTTGCATCAGAATGACCAAGTGCAACTGTGACACCTTGCTTAACAAATTCTTTAATGACCGGAATAGCATTTTCAAGTTCAGGTGCGATTGTGATCATCCGCATGGCGCCATTAGAAACTTCAATTAGCCGCGCGACGGACTCTAAATCCGGAGCAGTTAATACAGCTGGGTTTTGAGCACCACATTTCGCTTTTGAGAGAAATGGACCTTCTAGATGAACCCCAGCAATTTCACTTTGTGAAACTAATTGTGAAAGCTCTGAAATTAGATGGATTTGTTTATCGACTGGTGCACTGACCAAACTTGCAATAACTGAGGTTGTGCCATGCTTTAAATGAAAATCTGCGGCTGACTTCGCATTTGTAACATCGTCAAAAGAAAAGCCACCACCACCGTGACAATGGATGTCAACGAATCCGGGGATCAAAACACCATCAGTCGTTACATCTGCAGCAATAGAAGCATCACTTGAAATCTCGGTAATCAAACCAGAAGTGTTAAAAGTCAAAACTCCATTTTCAATTACTCTTTCAGGAGTAACGATTTTTGCTGCGCGGATTGAAGTCATGAGTTCAGGATAGAACAACCGAACGCGAAAGGTGTCGCGGTTGGTCTGGATTAACGTTTCGTTTACGTGCCAATGCAGCGGCCGTGCGATGGGCTAGCACAAGATGTGCCATCGGATCGATGTCACGGGTTTCGAAAAATGCACCAGTCGCCTCGACATCTTTTTGCAGATTCTCAGGCGGGGTTCCAAAGCACCAAACAACGCGGCCAGGTTGCGCAATTGAAATAGGTCCGTGACGGTAATCCATTGCTGGATGTGTTTCCGCCCAAAACTGTGCAGTTTCACGAGTCTTTAAGGCTGCTTCACTTGCCATTGCGATAGACCAGCCAGTTCCCAGAAAGGAGATCTGCTCAGCAGCTGCGTATTGCTCTACGGATTCATTGAGCATTGCTTTTGCTTGTTCAGCAGCTTTTGTCAGGTCTTGACCAATGTGTGCTCGAAGCAAAGCCAGGGTGCTAGTCGCAAAACGGGTTGAAACAACAGATTTTTCTGATGCAAAATCCAAAACAATTGAATTTGCTGCGGCTTCGGTGGCTGGTGACTCATGTTTTTCGGTAATTACAACAGTTGGGACTTTTCCCTTTAGATTCTCAAGGACTCTAACAGTTTCAGTCGTGGTGCCGGTGCGAGTCAAGGCAATCACTCGATCATAGGGACGGCCGTAATTCATCTCACTTGCAGTAAATGAATCTGCTTCGCCTTGGCCAACGCTCTCTCGAAGCAGGGCAAATGCCATCGACATGAACCAAGAAGTTCCACAGCCAACAACGGCCACCCGCTCACCCTTTTGAGGCAAAATCTGCCGAAATTGCGCAGAAAGAGCCGCAGCCTCTAGCCAATTCTCTGGCTGGGTAGATATCTCAGCGTCAATGTGGAAACTCATAGAGGGCGCTCCTTGGGCCTGAAGGGCAGTCCGCTAGGCGGATTGGATGATTTATTGTAAAGTATCCTAACGCAATATAGGTAGGTGCTAAAGCAAGCCAACCTGTTTTGACCGAGTTTTGAGGGAGGGCTTGTGAGTGATGTAACCGCGCAAGTCGTTCCGTCTTACCTTCGAGAATTAAATGAGCGCCGCGTTTTGGACATACTTCGCGAACAGGGTCCAGTACATGCTGCTCAGATTGCGAGATTGGCCGGATTATCGCGCCCAACTTCTGCGCAAGTTTTGCGTGCGCTTGTAGACGTAGGTCTTGTCGAAGAGCAAATGCCGATGAGTGGTGATCCTCGCCGGGCCAAGTCCATGTACTACGCAGTTTCAAATCTCGGAGCAGTTCTCACGGTAGACATCGGTGCAAGGTTTATTCGCGCAGCAGTCGGTGATGTGAATGGTGTTCAACTATCGAGTGCTAGCCATCCATTAACGCAAACAACTTTGGCAAATGTCATCAAGACTATGCACACAGCGGTTGATGAAGTTCTAGAAAAATCGAACTATCAACCAAAAGATATTTTGAGTTTTGTAGTTGGCTCGCCTGGTGTTGTCGATGGTGATGCAGGGCAAATCGCTATCGCTGGAACAATCAGTGAACTTGAAGGCGTGAAGCTTGCAGAATTATTGGAAGAAGAATTTCATTTCAAACCGGTTGTAGAAAACGACGTCAACCTTGTGGCAATTGCAGAACAGAATTTTGGATTCGGGAAAGACATCAACACTTTTGCAGTGCTATCTGTTGGTTCAGGTATTGGTGCAGGCTTAATTATCAATGGCGAATTGCACCGTGGTCATCGTGGTGCAGCAGGAGAAGTTTTTTATATTCCGTTGACTGGCGCCGAAGATGTTCATCACAGCACCTCTGACCCATCCAGCACAAATATCGAAGCGTTTGCCACATCAATCGCGAAACACTATCCAACTTCTAAACTTAAAGGCCCGTTCAAAACTGTAGAAATCTTTGAAGCTGCACGAACCAACGATCCACTTGCACTCGCTGTGGTCGCAAATGTGGCAGAGCGAATTGCGCTTTACGTTTCAGCAATCACTGCAGTTATTGACGTTGAATCGGTGGTTTTGAGCGGTGGTATCGGCCGGCAAGCGGATGTGCTGCTATCTGAAATACGCGCAATTACTTCTCGAATTGTTCCGTATGCACCAAAAATCGAAGTTTCTTCATTGGGCGACAACGCAGTTTTGCTTGGAGCGAGTGCATTAGGTACAAAAATTGCGCAAGACACTGTGTTTGCGCGTAGGTCAAATGCTTACTCGGCAGCTCGTGAAAGCGCGGAAATTGCATTATGAAATTAGCGGTAATCGGAGGCGGATCTACTTACACTCCTGAATTAATAGATGGAGTTTTGCTACGCCGGGACCGCCTACCCATTTCAACAATCACTTTATGCGATATAAATCCAGAGCGTTTAACAATCGTTAGTGATTTTGCTCGAAGAATGGTTGCTGCATCTGGTGGTGGAATAGAAATTGAGACCACTGAAAGCCAAGCCGAAGCGGTAAAAGGTGCAAGGTTTGTTGTGAGTCAATTTCGTATTGGACAACAGGCAGCAAGACATCGTGATGAAATGCTAGGTCGAGAATTTAATTTAGTTGGCCAAGAAACTGTTGGTGTAGGTGGTTTTGCAAAAGGACTAAGAACGATTCCAGTTGCCTTGAAGTTGGCTGATGAGATTTTGAAACACGCACCGGGTGCCCAACTTCTAAATTTCACCAATCCAGCGGGAATGATTACTGAAGCTTTACTTTCCGAACGTCCACAATTAAACACGATTGGTCTTTGTAACGTACCGTGGAACGTAAAGAACGAAATTTCACAAACTTTAGATAAGCCATTTAAAGATTTGGAACTTGATTACGTTGGTTTGAATCACTTGTCTTGGGTGCGCGGGCTTAAATTTGAAGGTAAAGATTTATCGCGTGATGCCATTCGGGGTTTTCGAGGGTTGACTGGAAAACAAGCACCTGGTGACGATGATCCAATTTGGCAACCCGAAAGTATCGATGCAATAGATGCGATCCCGAACTATTACTTACTTTATTACTACGAAACTCAGCAATGGTTGTCTTACCAAAAGAAACATAACACTCGTGCAAGTGAAGTAATGGAAATAGAAGCCGAGCTCTTTAAGAAATATCAAGATCCGGAACTAAATCACAAACCTGAAGAACTTATGAAACGCGGTGGTGCTTACTACTCAGATTCAGCCGCTGAACTAATGGCTGACATCGCGAGTGATGCAAACACAGTGCATATTGTTAACGCAAAACACCAAGGCGCAGTTCCTGGCATGATTGAAGATGCTGTGATGGAAATTCCTTGTGTCATAAATTCAAAAGGTGCCACACCAATTAAAACCTCTGCAATGCGTCCAGATATTCACGCTTTGGTTAACACCGTGAAAGATTTTGAAAAGCTGACGATTCAAGCTGCTGTTCACGGAGATAGCGATGCTGCATTGCGCGCATTGATTGCAAACCCACTTGGACCAGACCTTTCGGTTGCACCAAAAGTGTGGAAGCGATTGAAGGAAGAACACAAAGGATTGCTAGGAGCCTTAGATGACTAGCTTTTATCTTGGTGTTGATGCTGGTGGAACCAAAACGCACGCAGCGGTGATGAGTCCTGATGGCCAAATTGTTGGGGTTGGCGTTGCTGGAACCGGCAACTGGGAAAGAGTGGGATTAACCGCAGCAGTCAGAGAACTATTTGTCGCGATCGATGAAGCATTAAGCGATGCTGGAATCACTCGCTCAGAAGTTAAGTTTGCAACATTTGCATTGGCTGGAATTGATTGGCCAAGCGACCAAGAAATGATGGCAAAAGCTATCGGTGAAAACGGATTAGGTTGTGTACCAAAGGTACTAAACGACGCTTTCGCAGTGCTTTTCGCTGGAAGTCCAACTGGAATAGGTGTCGCATCAATTGCTGGCACAGGTGGCAAAACTGTTGCGAGTGATGGACACGCCACCAAGGAAACTCTCGGAATGCATCTAGGTGAAGGTGGCGGAGCCGGACAAATAGTTAGCGCCGCTTTGGACTTAATGGCACAAATGCATCACGGCCAAAGAGTTAAAACGCCAATGTTTGATCGAATCTTGAAAGAACTTAACCACAAAGATGCAAGTTCGCTTTTCCAGGCTGTGGCTCGGGAAAATCTGGGAATCGATGAATCTCTTGCTCCGATATTTTTTGAACTAGCACAGTCAGGCGACGAATCTGCAATCGAAATTGTTGCTTCAACTGCCAGGCAGCACGCGTATGACGTGCTTGGTTTGATCGCCGATTTGAATTTTGAAGGTTCGATACCGCTGATTCGAGCTGGAGGACTTCACACTGCAGACAATCAAATTTTCGATGATGCATTTAATCAAATTATTGAAAATTCGAATCAGAAATTTAATTCACAAGTTTTAACTGTAGTACCAGTTGTAGGTGCTCTGATGCATGCAGCAATTATCAGCAATGGTGGGATGCCGAGCGACGTACGCGAACAACTTATTCGCGATGCGTTGGGACGTGACCAAGATTTTAGATTAATAAATCTGCAGGCTGGATAGGAGAACTGGAGATTGCGATAAGCGGAGCCAACGAAAAACAAAAATCAATTATTGAATTCTTTTTCCAACGCCATGCAGAAACCTTTAAGCATATAGAAGTCAAAGTTGATGTTACAAAATCATCGGCAATGACACGTGAGACTTTTGATGTGAATGCGAAGATTAATTCGGCGAATTTGGACATCAAAATTGCAGCCACGGATCTCCATTCAGTTAGATGGGCGCTAAATGCGGTGCGAAGATGGTTGAAAAATGGCGGGGAAGAACCACTTGAACTAACTGATAAACCTGATTTCAGGTGGCGTGGTGTGGTTGAAGGGTTTTACGGAAACCCATGGAAAGCAGCTCAACGTCTAAAGGGAGTTGAGTTTTTTGGTGATTTTGGAATGAATTTGTATCTGATAGCACCAAAAGATGCTCAATGGCAAAGATTTCAATGGCGCAATCCTTTGACTGATGAATTTCTTAGTGAACTCGCCGAACTAATTTCACGGGGAAATGAAAACGCTGTTGATGTATCAGCGTGTGTATCTCCAGGGCTTTCAGTTACATATTCAAGTGATGAAGATGTGCAGGCTGTTGTAAATAAATTTTTGCAAATGGCCAGTGTGGGTGCAACCCACTTTGGTTTGCTGCTTGATGACATTCCAGACACATTGACACACGAAAATGATTTGGCTCGATACGGAAATGTTGCTCAAGCTCACGCAGATTTTGCTAATCGGGTTCATGCAAAATTGGTAGCGGCCAATCCGCTGGCGCACGTTATTTTGTGCCCAATGCATTACGCAGGTCGTGGCACTGAACCGTATTGCCATGTGATGGGTGATGAATTACATCCGCAAATTGATTTGATGTGGACCGGACGTGAAATCTGCAGTGGATATTTGGACATCGCAGATGCAGTGGTATTTGATCGAAGTACTCGTCGCCCACCTTTTTATTGGGACAACTATCCGGTAAATGATGGTTCAATGGCCAATCGTCTGCACATAGGACCAATTGATGGTCGTGAAAAAGGTTTGCATAAATATTCAGCTGGTCTGCTTGCAAATCCAATGGAATTGTTTGAAGCATCTTTAATTTCGCTCGGAACTATCGGTGACTATCTTTGGTCAACCGAAAACTATGTGCCTTTTGATTCGTGGGAAGCGGTATTAATTGATTTAATTCCAAATGAAGATGACCGAAAAGCAACTCGAGAATTCTTCAGAAATACTTTAGGCATGACTGGGCACTGGTCTCCAGAGTTCAATCAAACAATTGGCGCGTGCTCTACAGCTTGGCGAAATGGTGAACCGAAAAAAGCAGCGGCAGCAGCCCGCGAAGCGGCATCGAAAATTCGCCACAATCACAATGTGATCACTTCAGATTCTTACTGTGCACCGCTTCTTAGAGATGAAATTTCCCCTTGGTTGGATAAATACTCACGTGGCGCAGACTGGCTAGAAGGTATGGCAGAGGTTTTGGAATCTTGTGTGGCAGTTCCGGGCGAAGGTCTTCATGGACCAAAAGTCGGACATGCGAAGTTAATTCAATATCGGGCTGAACTAAATGCCACAACTCGCAAGCTTTTCGGTGACGGATTCGACATAATGCTCGGAGAACTCGCTGGCGAGATAACCTTCGACCGTGACTAATAACTTCTATGAGCTTTCCTTCACCTCAAACAAGGGTGAAACCATCACAATGAGCCAATTCGCTGGCAAAGCGATTTTGGTTGTGAATACTGCAAGCAAATGCGGTCTCACTCCACAGTACGCCGGCTTACAAGAATTGCATCAAAAATATAAAGATAAAGGTTTAGTAGTCATCGGTTTCCCATGTGACCAATTTGCGCATCAAGAGCCAGGAAATGACTCAGAAATTGCGGAATTCTGTTCGCTGAATTACGGAGTGGATTTCACACTGTCTTCAAAGATTGATGTCAATGGTGCAAATGCCCACCCGATATTTAAATTCTTAAAGAAAAATACCGGAAGCTTTTTTGGAAGTGCAATCAAATGGAATTTCACAAAATTCTTAGTTTCCCCTGACGGAAAAAAGATCAAGCGCTATGCACCTACAGTCTTGCCTAATGCAATCGAAAGTGACATCTCAAGTTACCTTAATTGAGGTTAAACTGAAGTCATGGCAAGGAGCTATCGATGAACAAAGAACACAAATTCTTAAGACTTGTTCTTAGTGCTGCCTTGGCCTTTTTAATTGGGGCGGGATACGTCCTGACAAGTGCAAATGCCGCAACAAATCAAGCACTCATGAACGCTCCAAAAGCATCTGAAAGTCCTAAGGCGACGCCAACTAAAACTGCTGATTCACAAGAAGTGATTGCACTTTCCGCAATCAATAAAGCGCAGAAATCCAAAGGCTGTAATTTTGATTTGCTGGCTGAATCTGATGCCAGCTCACCGGGGAAATGCACAATTTTGATTGTTGGAGACTCACTGGGCAATAACTTGGCGTATGGAATGCAACGTCAGCTCGAAGCCAATCCAGCAATTGACTTGGTGATTCGCAGTAAATCGTCGACTGGTCTATCTAATTCATGGTTTTACAACTGGCCAAAGGAAATCAAACCTTTCATCAATCAAAGTGACCCAGATTTAGTAATTGTGATGTTGGGAACCAATGATCATCAGAACATGAAGATTGATGGCTCAGTCGCTGAATTCGCTTCTAAGAAATGGAATGCGAAATACGAAGATGAAGCAACCAAGATGATTACGCAATCGATTAATTCGGGTGCATATGTAATGTGGGTGGGCTTGCCTGTCATGCAATCTTCATACTTCGCAAGTTACATGGCAGTCTTGAATGAAAGATCCTCTAAAGCGGTTTCTGAAAATGTTGGTGCAAGTTTCGTTCCAACTTGGGACTTAATGGCTGATAATCGCGGTAAATATCGTGATTGGGCAAAGGTAAACGGTAGAAATCAGAAAATTCGTGGCACTGATGGAATTCACTTTACCTGGGTCGGGCAGAACGTTTTGGCCACACATGTGATTTCAGAAATGCAAGACATTTTCAATGTAAAGATTAAGTCCAAAGGAAAAATGACTTTTAATTAATTGTTGAGGTACAGATACTCGACAATCAAACTTGCATCCCATACCAAAGCTATTGAGATTAGAAGAATTGCTAGAACTGCAAATCTATCTTTTTGCAACTTCGGAGAATGTCGAATTGGATTTTCAAAATAGTGATACGAAATCATTGCGCAGATAAATGTTCCTAGTATCGCGAGTACTTGCTGGGCTAATGACACTTCAAAAACGCGCGCTGAAAGCAGAAGCAATGGAAAATGCCAGAGATACAGCGAATAAGAAATATCTCCAACATACGTAATTGCTTTACCAGACAACCAGTGGACCGGACCTTTACCAAGTTGTCGGCTACCGCTCCAGATGATTAATGCTGTTGCACCACAAGGAATCCAAGCATTCACGCCTGGAAATGCAGAACCCTCTGACAGATTTAAAACGCCGTAAACAATCACGAACATTGCAGCAATTGAAATAAGTCCATTGAAACGTTTTGTCTTTTCAGCCCATGCGATTGGGATACACGCAACAAGGCCTCCAAGCGCCAATTCCCAAAAGCGAGTAAAAGGTGAGTAGTAGGCAGCAATCGAATTTGTTGATGTGTAAACAGTGCTCCAAATTGCAGATGTAGCAACTGCAACAACTAGAAAGATCTGAGTATTGCGAAGGCGGTTTTTAGCACCGAAATAAGAAATCGTAAAAATAATTAGCGGGTAAATAAAGTAGAACTGCTCTTCGACCGCTAAAGACCAAAAATGTGTCAACAAAGATTGGTCAAGGCCGGCAATGAAGTAGTCCGCACTTGAATTTATTAGTCTGAAGTTCGCAGAAAACAAAGTGGCCCATTTGGCATCAGTTAGTAATTGCTCATTGAAGTTTTCACGTAAAACTAAGAAAGCCGCAAAGAGGGTTACAACAATCAAAAGAGTGGCAGCTGGAACAATTCTCAAAACGCGTCTTGCATAGAAAGTCTTTAAGTTTTCGAGCAGGTTCCGCTCAGGCATGCGTAGCAATAAACCAGTGATCACAAAACCACTGATCACAAAAAAGATATCGACACCGATAAAGCCGCCCTCAAAAGCAGTGAATTTCGCGTGATCGAGAATTACGAGCAAAACAGCAATTGCACGGAGCCCTTGGATATCACGTCGAAACTTGGTTTCGGTGCTCAAACAAACTCCTTTTTCAGCAGGCTGAGCGTAGGTTATCTACAGTTAAGAATTGTCTAAGTTGTCCCTTTTTGGCTCAAAATTGTTGTTTCGTAGAGTCCAATCACTTTACATTTCTCCTACTTATTGCCGGGGAGGGCATATGCGAAAAATTATTGGGTTACTGACCGCTGGATTGCTGGCTATTGGTTTGATTTCAACTCCAGCTAGTGCAGGAGTTGCACCATTAGCTGCAGCTAAATTCACCGTTAAAGCAAACTTTAAGTCCGCTAAAGGAAAGACGGTTCTTTTAGTTGCGCGTACAGGTCGGGTGCTTGCATCCGCAAAAATCACTAAAACAACTCAACCAGTAACTTTAGTTACGCCAGTTGTTTCGAGTATTCAAGGTGCAACTTTGCAACTTGTTACAACTAGCGGTGGTGACTACTACGGTCCGGTTGTTTTGGGTTGGGCTAGCAAGACTTCTGTTTACACCCAGATGAATCCAGGAACTGCTAAGACTCTGAACTTTGGTGTAATCAACAATAAGTCTGTCACCAGTAAGCAGGGATACGGACTTGCTACTGCTAAATCCACAAAAGTGATCAAGACAAAAGCAGTTTCGGCAACTAATTACAAACCAAAAGGTGTCGGCAATTACGGTAAATCAGGTGTTTCACCAATGAGTGCAAGATCAGTTTCTGTTTATGCAGGTGAGGACGCAACAGATTCTTTTGCCGGCGCGGATGCTGATGGTGATGGATTGACAAATGCTTTTGATGTGAATGACGATGGGGATGCAAAAGTTGACTTGGCAGATTCATCCACACCAACTCCACCAGCCAATCCTCAACCAAACGATGTAGCCTGTGAAACCGCAGCTTCATTTTTCATTTTTACAAACTTTAAGGCTACGCAGCCTGAGTTCCAAGGAAATATAAATGCTTATGGTCGAACCGGAAGTTCTTTCGAGGCCACTCCTGAAAAAATCGCTAGTGCGATTTCAAACACAATGAGTATGGTGATTTCACCTATTCAAAATGTTTGTGGATCACCAGTTGTGAAAACCGAACTAAAAGGTGTTGGAGTTCCATATGCACCGACCGATTTTGTTGACATTGGAAATCCAGGAAATACTGGAGATTTCCAGTGGACCATTGGAAACGGAAAAATCTCGGATGTGGAAATAGCAGGGT
>JACCED012155050.1_pt1 | contig 14071 bp, 10 predicted proteins | sample 7455021 | NCBI WGS metagenome assembly JACCED01 (sample SAMN15323456, study PRJNA562643) | freshwater metagenome | isolation source: river surface water | place: USA:Blue River Watershed | collected 2017-08-19 | reverse complement strand
CTTCTTGCATGTAAAAAGTGGGACTTAACAAAAGCAAGCCGGCAATCAAGGCAAAGATAGCGGTTGTTCTGAAGCGAGGCACCAGTCTGATCATCTCGCTCATGAGTTCGCCTCTCTCCTTCTCTGGTCCTTGACTACCGTAACCCATCGGAGAGCGGATTTGTTTCGTTGCCATATTTTTTCGTTTTCTTGTTTGATTCGTGTAGCTTTTGTTCAGTTGTTCTGAATATCAAGCACGAAGTCTTTCAGAGTTGATAGTTTCTGAAGCTTGTGCTTCTGGGTTTTGAATTGAAGATGGCAAATTAGCCTGCGTATGAACCACCAAATAATTAGGCAGATCTAGTTGTCTGGCCATTTCTGATTCCTGCTGCTCTGTCTTCACACCTTCACTGTTGGAATTGGATGTCATGACAAATTTCAGTAAATAGCCTTCTTTTCTCTTTTCTAGTGAAATTTCACGCAACTTTTCTTGTCGAAATTTCATTTCATCTTCTTCAGAAAGTCCTAGCTCAAAGCGCATACGCCCATCCAAAGAAAACAGTGAGATCTGACCTTTTTTGATACTGAGCGTATGTCTGTCAAAAAACACAGGGGTATCATCTGAAAAAACAATGACAGGCAAACTCTTTGGATCTGACTTTGAAATACTCCAAGGACTTTGCGGATGCTGATAAACAAGCCTTGCCGCTCTGCAAACTGAATAAATGACATTGCATATCATTTGCGAACCCAGTTGAGGGTATTTTTCTCGCAAACCTTTGTACGCCAAATGATGCAATGCCACCCTGTTCCAACACCTCGTCTGACTCACTAATGGCGCCAAGTTGTTACATGCACGCGCAAACAAAGACTGAAGCGCCACCAATTGCGCCTCCTGAGCCTGAGAGCTCTTAAGTTGAACAAGAATCAAACTTTCCATGGGGTCAGATTCTAATGTCTTCCTATATGAATAAATTCATATAGGAGAAAAATATCAGTTAAAAATACCCAAAACGGGTTAAAGACTGCATTAATGCATTCTTTTTAATTAAATTTTATGAAGGGATGTCACCCACTGAATTTGCTTTGGAAGACAAACAGTATGCAAATCGTAATTTTGTTGAGCGAACTGTCTGGCGTTGCGGCCCAGGCGCTCTCGCTCAGCTGGGTTCGCCAACAAAGTCACAACCTCTTGCGCCAATAATTTGGAGTCAAAAAAATTAACCAATCTGCCAGTTACCCCATGCTCAATGGCCTCATGAAGCGGCTGCGTATCGCTGGCAACAATTGCGCACCCAACACTCATAGCCTCCAACAAACTCCAAGAAAGCACGAAAGGATAGGTCAGGTAAACATGGACGCTGGAGATTTGCATGAGAGCCACAAACTTATCGTAAGGAACGTGGCCTAGAAAATGAATTCTCTGCTTCATCGATTCAGTCAGAAGTGGTGACACTTCATTCCAATAAATTTCTCGCCAACTTTGTCCATTGGTTGGTTCAGCGCCGTAGCTGACATCGTCGCCGCCTACCAGCATGACCCGGGCGTTAGGGCGCTCAGAAAGTATTTGTGGCAACGAGCGCATGAACGTGTGGTAGCCCCTGTAGGGCTCCAGATTTCGATTCACAAAGGTTATGACCTCATCGCCCTTGTGCACGAAAACTTCTTCTGACAGTTTAATGGCGATGTGCGGATTGGGCACCAAAACTTGGGTGTCAATGCCGTCGTGTATCACATCGATCTTATTACGGAAGTTTTCTGGAAACGTGCTGGCCTGCCAATGGGTTGGTGAAATACCCCTTTGGGCAACCTCAAAGTGAACCATGTTATTGAGATTTCTAAGTCGCAATCGGCAACGTTCTGCCAAATCGACTGAAGGAAACTCTCTGTCAAAACCAACATCTGCACCTTCTGCGTGGTAGTAAAACTCGCAATAAATACCCAGGTTTGCTTTGGGCCAAAGTTCTTTCAAAAAAATACTCTCGCCCCAACCATGGTGTGCCACGATGACGTCGGGCTCAAAACCTTTCTCTTTCAGGCTCATGGCCGCATGTAAGCAGGCTTCTCCTCTAATGACTTTGGTTTCAAAATCACCCACCCAAGGGTGTATGCCCTGCGTAGTGCTTTTGGCAGGTCGATAGGGAACTAGCGTAATGCCCTCCCAAACCCCGGGCTCTACGCGTTTCATGGTCATGGCCACTACGTTATGGCCAAGTTTGGCCAACGCAGGACCTAAGTGTTTAAATTGACCCGGGAAATTCTGGTGAATCAGTAAAATGTTCATCGATGAAATGAAGAGCTGCTTTGGATCATTCTAAGGGGCTCAACTCTCACTCGCCCCACTTCTTAACGCATTGTTTGAACAGATTTTGACACCCACAGAGACACTCAACGCCAGTGATAGCCTGTCAGAAAGCTTGGCATTGAATAGCGACGTCCAAATTGCTGCACATGACAACGAAAACTTGAACTTGCAAGCGCAGCAATCAGAGAAGGCTCAGTTGGCGCATGAACTCCATGCCAAAGCCGTGGCCCTCTTTTCTCAAAGTGGCAAGAATAGAGAACAAGCGGCCAGCGAAGCCATCAGGGTTATTCAGGAATCTGTCGAGATTTGTCCAACAGCGCAAAGTTTACTCAATACAGCCAAAATTTACATGGTCTTAAACGACCAAATCAGGGCCATCGATTGGGGGAAGCGGTGTTTAGATTTTTGCGCCGGTTTACCAAACCTGAGTGAAGCCATCGAAGCCCACCGACTTTTAGGACAAGCTTATGCGCATCTAGCGCAATACCATGATGCCGTTAGACATTTAGAGGCTTTTTACCAATACAAGCCCGATGACATGGCCAACGAATTTGACCTTGCATACGCACTGTTGGCACTAGGTCAATACGAAAAAGGTTGGCACCACTATCAAGTGAGATACAGAACAGGTTTTGCTGTATCTGGGGCTGAAGAATTGGCCAAAATACCTGCATCAGAGTGGGAAGGTGATCTTCAAAGCTTAAAAGGCAAGGTCATCTTACTCATGCCAGAGCAAGGTTTTGGAGACGAAATTCAATTCGCAAGAGTCACCAGACATCTTCAATCTGCCGGTGCTAAGGTTTGGATCATGGCGCCGCAGCCACTTGAATCTCTCATGAGAACCTTGCCATGGAAAGAGCGTATTGTGAACTCCCAGTGGCAGCACTTTTCAGAAATCGATTGTTGGACTACAGCCATCCGAGCCTGCGCTCACCTCAAGCTCAATCCATTTGAAGACACTTTTTGCACACCTTACTTGTTGGCAGATCCCGTAGAAATGCAAAAATTTGCGTTACTTCGCCAACCTTTTGCTACTCAATCTGCCATTGGTTTGAACTGGCGAGGCAATCCCAGACACTTCAATGACAAAGCGCGCTCCATAAGCCTGCACGAAATGTTGCAGGAAATAAACCTTGTTTTGAACAACTCAATATAGTTAAAGGTCAAGCAAAACTCTTCAGTGTTCAATTAGCGCCAACCCTTGAAGAGCTCGAACTGATGAAGGTCAATCAAATTGTTGACTTATCGGGGCAAGTGCAAAACTTTGCGCAATTGGCTGGTGCCATTTCGTTGTTCGATCACTTTTTAACCATCGACTCTGCACCTGCTCACCTTGCAGGCGCTTTGAATATTTCTACAACTTTGCTTGTACCTCCCCGAATAGATTGGCGTTGGGGGACACCAGAAAATAGGCCAACTTGGTATTCAAGCTTGGAAGTGAAACTGCAACAACGTTTTAATTGAGTTTCATTCCAGTTGAGAATAATTCCACTTTGTAGAACGACGCAACCAGTAAGACAGCTAAATTTTTTAAAATTTAAATTCTTGTCAACTCTTTAGAAAGCCGGTCTATGACGACTTCCCAGCTTCTATCCGCTTGCTGCCTCAGTAGTTTCACCGATTCGTACCAAGGGCTCTTATTGGTGTTAACAAGCCACCGCCAGTCAGGCACATAGGGCAACAAAATCCAAGTTTCTCGGCCTAAAGCTGCTGATAAATGAGCAACGCTGGTGTCCACACTGACCACGATGTCCATCAAATCACAGAGGGCAGCTGTTTCCGCAAAATCTGACAGTTCATCGCCAAAATATTGAATTGCGCTTTGGGTCAAGGCTGCTTGGTCGATCTGACGAATCTCTTTTTGCAAGCTAATGTATTGGCAGTTTGTTGGTAATTTTTCTACTAGCTGCGACAACTTGATACTGCGGTTGGGATCGTTGCCATGCCCGGTACTTCCACTCCAAACCAAGCCTATTCTTGGTTTAACTTTAGGACCGAGTTTATTTTGCCAACCATTGCGTAAATTTTCATTGCTTATTAAATAAGGGCTACTAAGTGGAATCGTACTTAAACGGGTCTTGAAGGCAAGCGGCAAACTCATGAGTGGACATTGAAAATCAAAATCACCGGCCTCCTGATAGCTCGTCACAATTTTAGTAACACCTTCAAGCGATTCAAAAATTCGATGAAGCGTTTGGGGCACTTCAAGGATTACTTTGGCTCCCTGTTCAGCAAGAAGTTTTGTGTATCTACAAAACTGAATGCTGTCACCCAAGCCTTGTTCTGCATAAATAAAAATTGTTTTGTTTTGCAGCGATTCATTGCCAAGCCATAAAGGTTGAGAAAAATGTCGCCTCTTTTCAGCCATTTCTGGTTGTTGCCATCGCCACTCGAAGTCCTGCCATCCCTGCTCAAATTGTCCCAGCATGAGGCGGACCATGGCCCTGTTTCTAAAAACAATGGGTGAGCTGTCATCCATCGCAATTGCGCGGTCGTAGCACTCTTGCGCTTCCTGCAATTGCAGCAATTCCGTGAGAACAACACCCTTGTTGTAAAAAGCTTCAGCGTAATCGGGTTTAATTTTCAAGGCTTTGTCATAACTCTCAATAGCCTCTGTGTATCTCTGTAGTTTTTTGAAAGAATTGCCTCGATTGCCATGCGCGTCTGCATAGTCGGGCTTGATCGCAATGGCAGCATCAAAACTGCAAATAGCACTTTCAAATTGCGACATTTCATTAAGCGCAAAGCCTTTGTTGTTATGGGCTTCTGCAAATTGGGGTCTTACCGACAACGCGCAATCAAATGAAGCGATCGCTTCTTCATATCTTTTTAATTCCCTGAGCGTATTGCCGCAATTGTTGTAGGCCTCAGCGTACTGGGGTTTGATGTGGCTTGCTTTCTCAAAGCTCAAAACAGCCATTTCCAGTTTTTTAAGCTCTTTCAGTACTACCCCTCTGTTGTTGAATGCTTCTGCATATTGAGGTTCAATCTCAATCGCCTTGTTGTAGCTTTGCAGAGCACCTACTAAATTTCCCATGCTCTTGTAGGCATTACCTTGATTGAAGTGGGCACCTGCAAAAGTCTCATCAATTTGAATAGCGTTTTCAAAACTTTTAACAGCCAACTCGTAACGCCCCAGCTGCTGAAGTGCATACCCTTTGTTGTTATGCGCTTGCGCAAAATTGGCTTGCAATTCGATGGCTTTATCAAAGCTTTCTAACGCTCTCTCCGGAAGGAGTAGCGCTTGTAAAGCAAGACCTAAGTGACAATGCGCTTCAGCATACGCCGGGTTTAATGCAATGGCTTTCTCAATTAATGAGACAGCCAAAGATGCGTTTTGTGTTTGATAGGCCAGCACTCCAAAAAAATGTAGCGCTTGAATATGTTGGGGGTTTTTTGCCAACAATTGCTCATAAATTTGTTTGGCCGCTTGCAACTCTCCCTTTTGATGAAGCATCAAGGCATGATCAAAGCTATCCAACCCTAATTCAATCTGTTCTTTAACTGCAGGCAATTCAAAATAAGTTTCCAAATCGGCGCCAACTTGCTTGAATACTTGGCGCCAATTTTTATCTTGACCTTGACGGTACAACTTCACATTTGGGTACCAAGGGCTATCCGACCTGTTCAGCATCCAACGCCAATCGGGTGTGGCAGGTAACATCACCCAAGTTGGCTTTCCTAAGGCACCAGACAGATGTGCCACACTGGTATCCACACTGATTACCAGGTCCATCAATTCCACAAGCGCTGCTGTGTCATGAAAGTCATCCATCTTGTCTCCAAAGAATGGAATACCCTCATGCAAAAGCTGCTCCTTATCTTTGTCTCTTAATTCTTTTTGAAGGCATATGTAATCCAGGCATTTTGGCAAATAAGGTAATAGCTTCTTAAATTCAATGCTTCTGTTGTAGTCGTTTTGGTGTGTAGGACTGCCCGTGAACACCAAACCAACTCTCTTTTTCAATGACTCTCCCAATATTTGATGCCACTTTTGTTTCAATGGCTCAGTAGAGCTTAAATAAGCAACTGGCTTTGGAATGTTGTTAACTCTGGTTTCAAAAGCCAGTGGCAAAGACATCAGAAAAATATAATAGTCAAATGGTTCTGACACCTCACCATCTGCATAAACAACGTCCACATCCTCTAAGTTTTTCAATAAACTCACCAGAGGTTTTTGAACTTCTAATAAAACCTTTGCGCCCAGTTTCTTAACCATCGAAACATATCTACAAAACTGCAAGGTGTCGCCAAATCCTTGCTCGCGGGTCAGCAAAATGGTTTTCCCTGTTAAATTTTCATGGCCATGCCATTTGGTTTTTTTCTGGAGATGGACTTTGTTGAATGCGTTGGACGACTTCAAGCGCCACTCATATTCTTCCCAGGCCGTTTCATATTGCCCCAACAAGAGGCGGAGCATCGATCTGTTGAGGTGAGCTAACTTGAATTCGCTGTCTATTTTCAAAGCGGCCTGAAAATCTTCAAAAGCCCGATCAAATTGACTTAGTTCGAGCCAAGCATTTGCCCGATTGACATATGTCTCTGGCAAAGTTTGAATTTCTAAGGCCCGAGTCAAATGCTTCACAGCTTTTGAAGCATCCCCAAGTGCTAGATATGCTTGCCCTAGGTTGTTATGAGCGCGATCGTATTTTTCATTGACAGAAATCGCACGCTGATACGAAGTGATAGCCTGTTCAAAACCCTTCATATCATGGTAAGTCAACCCCAAATTGTTATGGGACGCATAGGCTTTTGGATCTATCGCAATGGCTTTTTCAAAACATTCAATTGCACTTTCCAATTGTTTCAAGGCGCGTAACGAAACTCCCCAATTGTTATAAGCACTCGAATCGTTGGGAGTTAACTGAACCACCTTTTGGAAGCATTTAGCGGCCTCCTCATGCCTCTCTAATGCTTGTAATGTATTGGCCAAACTCAATTGAACCCTAGGATCGTTCGGATTCAAACTGATAGCTTGTTCATAATTCTCAACTGACTGATCGAACTGCCCCAGTTCTTTGAACAAGTTGCCTTTGTACACATAAGCTTGAAAAAAATTGGGGGCTAACTCAAGCGCACGCTGGTAGTCTTCAAGCGCTAAATTAAATTTTTTGAGCTTTCTAAATGCGACGCCCCTGTCTGCATACAACTTTGCCTCAGTAGCATTTTCAGCAATGGCCTGGGAAATAAGATCTACGGCTTCTTCAAAGTTACCAGATTGATAGGCCAACAGACCCAACATATGCAAGCTACCAGCATGAGCAGGAAATTGACTTAAAACGTCTTTGTAAATTTGCTCAGCTTCAAGCAGATGACCTTTTTGATGAAACTCTATGCCCCTTAGAAAGGCTAGTGTGGTGTCATGCGATGGCGATGTGGTCATCTGTTTGGATAATTTCTTTGCAAACGCAACTAATTGACACCGCCAATTCTTTTCATCTCTGCAATCAAATTATCTTTGCCTAGTGGAATATTGCCAGTTCTAGAAACCTGAATAGCCGCTGCAATTGAGCCTAGGTAAGCACTTTCCCAGAGTGAAGCGCCAAGCGCCATCGACAAGCTGGCGGCAGAAAGCATGGCGTCTCCAGCACCGGCCACATCGACCGGGTTAGAGTTCATGGCAGGAAGGGATGCTGTTTTGTGTTGACCCCTTTCAACAGTCAAAGCAATCAAGCCTTCAGCACCCAATTTAAGTAACAGGGTGTCGGCCTGCGATTTGACAATCAAATTATTTGCAACGTTTTGTATGCCCGATTTGAAATCGGACATGGCCAATCTGGCTTCTCTTTCAGTGGCTGCCAGCATTTTTGCGCCTACATATCTGGACACGTCACTGACCTGCGAAGAGGCTTGGCTGTCGGCCACGTAAGGAACGCCATGCTGACGGCACAAGCTGGTAATGCCATCCACCAAATTCTGGGGCAAACAGCCGTAATTGAAGTCAGAAAAAATGACCAGCCCCGTCTTGCTCATTTTTCGTTTCACCTGAGCGAGCAATTTTTCGACAAACTCGTCGCCCGCATCGTGTGATCGCAAATGACTCACCCTCAGCAATGTCTTGTTACTGGCCCTGAACCGTTGCTTGAGGATGGTTGGGCGACTGGCGTCTTTGATGAAACTCGTTTTTACACCATAGCCTTTGAGTATTTTTTCGCTTTCGACAGCCGTCAGGTCATCTCCTGTAATGCTCAAAAAATCGACATTTGCACCCAAACTGGCCACATGGCCGGCCACAATGCCAGCGCCACCAATGAATCTTCTAGACTCAACAGGCGACACGACAATGGTGGGGTCTTCTTGAGACATGCCAATTGGGTCGCAATAAATGTATTCATCCACAATCAAGTCACCCACCACTAAGGCATTCACTTGACTGAATTTATTAATAATATTTAGTACTTTTTTCACAGATGACTGGTTTGATTTTAAGAAAGAAGCATCCAACCTTAAATCAAAACCACTGGGTGAAATGAGCTCGCGCCGAATCAGGTCAACGGATGAAAACTTGGCTTCACCAGAACTGAAGATGAGGTGACCACCATAGCTTTTCAGCACAGCCTTTTCTGGATTGGCATCTTTCTCGTGCTCTTTACCTTTTACGACCGCATAAGGTTTGAGTTTTTCTAAAAAACTCACCAACTCGTTCTGCCGGATGCGCACAACTTCAGAGACCGCTTCGAGTGAAAGCAAGCTTTCTTCTCGGATATCCGCCGGCAAAACAACACCCTCTTCTTCATCTTTAAAGAGGCCAACCACCAAAAAATCTCCACAAGTTTTTGCAAAATTTATCAGGCGTAGGTGGCCGGGGTGGATGATGTTGAAATTGCCTGAGACAAAAATCACACGACCATTGCCCGCACGCTCTTTGATTCGCTTAAAGGGTTCTGTAAATTGAGGGCTGGATTTCTTGGATACCATGATTTGGCCTTGCTATTTTCTGCAACAATTTTCTCATTAATTCTTATTAAAAATGAATGGAATACGACACCAGACTTTAAAATGCCATGAAATATGACAATGAACGTACTATTGCTAGCAGCAGGAATGGGATCTCGGCTAAGGCCAATTACCAACACTGTTCCCAAATGCATGGTTCCCATCATGGGGAGGCCTTTGCTGGACTATTGGATGGAGCTTCTTTTTTCTCAACCCATTGATTCACCAATTGGCCCCCTTGGCAACATCTTTCTTAATACCCATTACCTACCCAGCCCTGTAAACGCCTATGTCAACGGCAGTCAGCATCGCAATCGGTTAAGTCTCCATCATGAAGAAAATTTACTAGGCACTGCAGGCACTTTGGTCAAACTCTTGCCAAACTTTAATGGTCATGATTTGCTTGTAGCGCATGCAGACAACTTAACTTTATTTGATGTCAACGCCTTTGCAAACAAACATCTCCATAGGCCTCCAGGTTGTGTCGCAAGCATGATGACTTTTGAGACCGATGATCCTCAGTCTTGTGGCATCGTGGAGCTTGGCTCAAATGATGTTGCTCTGGCTTTTCATGAAAAAGTAAAGCATCCTCCAAGCAATTTGGCCAATGCAGCAGTTTTTTTATTCTCTGCCGATGCTCTGGATACAATTGAAGCCTTGTCTAAATCAACCCGACTATTCGATCTGAGCCTAGATGTAATCCCACTTTTGCTTGGAAAAATGACGACTTACCAAAACAAGGTCTATCACCGAGATATTGGCAACATCGATTCACTTGCTCGGGCAGAAAAAGAATTTCCAAGCGTCTATCAAGCCTTCAAGCAGCAAACACAACTGACTCAATCAACTTCACTCATTTAAGGTTTTATGAAAATTTTAGTAACAGGCGCATGCGGCTACAAAGGCACAGTTTTGGTTCCTAAACTGTTGGCAGCTGGCCACGAAGTTGTTGCATTTGACATCATGTGGTTTGGCAATTTCCTTAAAGAACACCCCAAACTTCAGGTTGTCAAAGGCGATGTTTGCGACATTAAAAGCATCCCCTTAGAAGGGGTAGATGCCATCATTCATCTCTCTAGCGTTGCCAACGACCCATGCGGAGACCTAGACCCTAAGCTCACATGGGAAATTAGCTGCTTGGCAACCATGCAATTGGCCGATCGCGCTGCAAGGTTGGGCATCAAACGCTTTATCTATGCCTCATCTGGCAGTGTGTATGGCCTTAAAGACGAGCCCCAAGTCACTGAAGACTTAGAGCTAGTGCCTTTGTCTGAGTACAACAAAACAAAAATGGTGGCCGAGAGAGTTGTGCTCAGTTACTCAGACCGCATGGTGGTTCAAATCGTACGTCCCGCTACGGTTTGTGGTGTTTCACCCAGAATGCGACTTGACGTAGCCGTCAACCTTTTAACCATGCAAGCCTTGTCAAAGGGTGAAATAACAGTTCTGGGCGGCGATCAGACACGGCCCAACATTCACATTGATGACATCACAGACTTGTACCTGTTTTTCATAGACAACCCCCAGGTTACTGGTGTTTTTAATGCCGGTTTTGAAAATCTGTCCATCAAAACAATTGCAGAAATGGCTACCAAAAAAGCCAATGCCAAAATTTCCATCCTGCCATCCAATGACCCCCGCTCTTATCGCGTGAGTTCTGACAAATTGTTGGCTGCAGGCTTCAGGCCCAAGAAGACTGTTGAAGATGCCATCGATGAAATCTGTACTGCATTCAGGTCTGGAGCTTTGAAAGACGAAGACCAATTTCACAACCTCAAGTGGATGCAAAAAACTACGCTTGCCAAGGAAACCACTTAATGAGTCGTCAATTTCTTAGCTTTGCCAGCGACTATCAACAAAGACTTAAAGCGGCTATTGATCTACTACCTTCTGAAGGTTTGGAGGACTTAGCCCAATCTTTATTGTCATGTTGGCGGGATGGACGGCAAGTTTTCATTTTTGGCAATGGTGGTTCTGCCGGAAACGCCATTCATTTGGCCAATGATTTTTTATACGGTATTTCTAGACAACTAGGACATGCCCTCAAGGTTCATGCACTGCCGGCCAATTCAGCAGTCATTACTTGCCTGGCCAATGATGAGGGCTATGACGGTATCTTTTTTAGACAACTGGCTGTGCTAGCCCAGCCAGGCGATATTGTTATTGCTCTAAGCGGCAGTGGTAATTCCCCCAACATCGTTCAAGCATTAAAGTGGTGCAAAGAAAATCAAGTCAAAAGCTTTGCAATACTTGGATATGAAGGTGGTGCCTCTAAAGATTTGGCTGATACACCCATCCATGTGAATGTCAAAGACATGCAAATTAGCGAAGATTTGCAACTCATCGTTGGCCACATGATGATGCAATGGCTCTACCAGCACCATGCCGATATTCCAAGGCAGAAAAAGTCATGAGTCAATTTCCTAAAACTACTTTAGCAGCCATTTTGGTTGAACAAAAGAAGCCATTGGTTATTGCAGAAATTCAGCTGCCCGAAACTTTAAATGTCGGACAAGTCTTGGTTGAATTTTTTTATTCTGGCATTTGTGGCAGTCAACTTGGCGAAATTGATGGCGTCAAGGGCCCAGACAAGTGGCTCCCCCATTTGTTAGGGCATGAAGCATCAGGCAAGGTCTTGGCGATTGGACCTGGCGTTAAGCATGTCAAACCAGGCGACACGGTGGTCGCGCATTGGCGGCCATCTTTAGGCATAGAAGCCGAGACACCCAAGTATTTGTGGAATGGTTTGACAGTTAACGCAGGCTGGGTCACGTCTTTCAATAAGCATGCGGTTATTTCGGAAAACCGCTTAACAACAATCAATCATGAGACACCGCTACAAGCTGCTGCTTTGTTTGGGTGTGCGGTGACAACAGGTTTTGGCGTGGTTGATAACAAAGCCAAAATCAGACTGGGCGAAACAGTTGTTGTCTTTGGCGCGGGAGGTATTGGACTCAATATCACACAAGCTGCCGCTCTTGTCGGTGCCAGTTGTGTGATTGCCGTAGATCAGTACAACAACAGGCTAGAACTCGCCAGCCAATGTGGTGCTACTCACACCATCAACAGCAAAGAATGCGATGTTTGGAAAACTTTAGGGGAATTGCTGCCTAAAGGATGCGATGTTTTCATAGACAACACCGGAAGCCCAGGCATTATTTCTCGTGGTTATGAATTCATGAACGCCAAAGGCAGAATGGTTTTGGTGGGTGTACCAGCCAAAGGCAATGAAACGCCCATCTACACCCTCGGTTTACATTTTGGAAAGTCAATGACGGGCACGACAGGTGGCGAAGCAGAGCCACATTTCGACATACCCAGATATCTTGGCTTGCTGAAATCAAGACAAATTGATTTAAACGACATCATTACTGAAATTGCACCCCTTCATCAAGTTAACAACTTGATCGAGCACATGCGAACTGGGCATTCTGCAGGCAGATGCTTGGTCGACCTGACACCCTAAATTATGCAAAAAGCACTTGTCATTGGTAGTAACTCTTTTTCGGGTTCAAGTTTTTGTAGTTATTTGCTCGATCAGGGCATTGACGTGTTTGGCGTAAGCCGGTCACAACCACCTCAGGATGTGATGCTGCCCTACAAATGGGGGCAAAAAAAAGGTGCATTTATATTTGCGCAAATTGACCTTAACCAAGACCTGAACGATCTTGAGAAACTGATGCGGGAACATCAGTTTTCTACCGTCTACAACTTTGCAGCTCAAAGCATGGTGGGTGAAAGTTGGGACAATCCAGATGATTGGATGCAAACCAATGTGGTCAGCATGGCCAGATTGGCCCAAAGGCTTCGGCATATGGACTTCATTGACAAATATGTTCACGTCACAACGCCTGAGGTTTATGGTTCTACCGATGGTTGGATCAAAGAAGACACCCCTTTTAATCCATCAACACCCTATGCGGTTTCTAGAGCTGCGGGCGACATGTTGCTGAAAATTTATCAGGAGTCTTTTGACATACCAGTGGTGGCCACCAGAGCAGCCAATGTGTATGGGCCCGGTCAGCAACTCTACAGAATTATTCCCAGAACCATTTACTTCCTTTTGACTGGTAAAAAGTTGCAACTCCATGGTGGTGGTGTATCGACCAGATCGTTCATTCACATGGACGATGTTTCTTCTGCAACCTACAAAATTGCTCAATCTGGAAATATTGGACAGACCTATCATATTTCTACCGACAGAATCATTTCAATTCGAGCTCTGGTAGAGATGATCTGTGAAATGTTAGGGCAGAATTTTGCCGATCATGTTGACATCGCTCAAGAACGTCTAGGAAAAGACAGTGCCTATTGGCTCGACAGTTCCAAGCTTAAATCTGAGCTCTCATGGACAGATACCATTGCCCTTGAAAAAGGCATTGAGCAAACAACGCAATGGATTCAAACGAATCTTGATCAGCTGGCCAAAGAGCCTACCAATTACGTGCACAAATCATGACTTCAAGTCTTTCATTACCTCCTATGCTCTCCGATGCGCAATTGGAAGAATTGGCGAGAACCATCCGGTTTAGAATCATTCGAACATCGTATTTGTCTGGTACGCCTCATTTGGGTTCTTGTTTGTCTTGCGTTGACTTGCTTGTCTATCTTTATTGGAACCAGTTAAAAATTAACCCCCAAGCTCCCAAGGCCCCCGATCGCGACAGATTTATTCTCAGCAAGGGACATGCAGCGCCCACCTTGTTTCAAGTTCTGGCAGAAAGAGGTTTTTTTCCTGTTTCTGACCTTGAGAATTATGGTGAAGATGGTGGTACTTTTGGTGAGCACCCCCCTACCCCCGATCATCTAGATGGTATTGAGGCTGCTACGGGGTCTCTGGGTCATGGCATG
>JACCED010500132.1_pt1 | contig 14073 bp, 8 predicted proteins | sample 7455021 | NCBI WGS metagenome assembly JACCED01 (sample SAMN15323456, study PRJNA562643) | freshwater metagenome | isolation source: river surface water | place: USA:Blue River Watershed | collected 2017-08-19 | reverse complement strand
TTGATGCAAATATGTTATCATAAATATTATTTGGTATTTTTATATTTTTATTATACATATCTATTATTGTTTCTTCAGATAATTCAGAAAATATTATATCTGATATACATATATCCTTATTAGTCTCTCTAAAATTAATAGAAATATTCTTATAATTAAAAACTTTTAATGAGATATTATTTTTATATTCTTTTTTTTTATTCTTATAATTTCTATAATATTCAATACAAATATTTTGAATACCATTTAATAATATATATGTATCCAGTAAAATTTTATTATCTAAATCTGAATCATATATCATATTATTTTCTATTTCTTGATTATTGATGGTTTTAATCTGATCATTTTTTACAAGAGTTCTAAAATTATTTTGTACTATATTATCAGTTAATATGATTGGTAAATAATAAAATTTCATATTATTACTTATATATCCGCTTAAAATTTTATATATAATTTCAAGTGGTAATCCTGTTATTTTATTTGTGTCAATATTTTCTGATATCATCATACATAATATATTATTTTTTGATTTAATCATACTACCAGAATAACCAGCGTAATCAAAATTTTTAATAACTGAAGAAAAAATATAAACTGGAATAGAAGGAAAAATATTGGTTACTAAATGATTACATTCTATATTTTCTAATATTAATTTCCTATCTAATACATTAAAAGTCTTACCAACAATGTTATCAAAGTGTTTTATTTTATAGGTTACATATGTATTTAATTTATTTAGAAAATAATCATAATTAATTATGTTGTCAATTTTATTAAGAATAACAATATCATATTCATCAATATAAAGATCAATTTTATAATTTTGATTGTTTATAATTATTTTATTTGAATTTCTCACGACATGATAGGCTGACAAAACAATATCATCTATCAACATACCATATCCATTTGGCTCTTCATATTCATCAATGTATATTGGAATATTACAATCAATATCATCTAGTGCTAAATATTTAAATAATGATTCAATGTATGACATGTTTAATATCTATATAATATTATGAAATATAGATAATATGAAAATCAATTTTTTTCATTCTATAAGGAAAAAAAGGTTCAGATTTAAAAGAGAGGTAAATTCATTTTATAAGGACTCCAATATCCTAAAAAAATCATTATATGTTTGATTTACATTTGATATTATTGTATAATCTTTTGGCAAAGGAAATCCTATTTCTTTTGATTTTATTATTCTTTCTTCATATTTTTTATTTACAAATTTATTCATTTTATCAATATATTTTTGTAAAATTATTTTGATTCTATCATTATTATATATTGATTTATATAATTTAAGATATTTTGGTTCTATATATGTTATATTTTGAACTACATCTTTATCTGGATTATAACTTTGATATATACTTAATCCTTTTGTATATTTCATATCAATAAAAACTTTATTTATATATTGTTTTTTATTATTTAAAAATACTTTTATCTTATCTATACCATATATATTATTTACTACTGGCATATAACAAGATATTAGTGAATTTGTACCAATGATTGAATAAACAATATTATATGGATATGTCATAATAACTGATAATTTAAGTGGGTCATAATCTGTATATTTTTCTTTGAATATTTTTTTATATTTTTCAATAAAATCTTTATAAGATTTACCTCTTTTATCTGGAAAATATAAAGATTTTAATGTGTCTTTTAATTTCATATTATCTGTAAAATATTTTCTAAAGACTTTAATATCATAATTATTCATCACACAAAATTTATTTAATGTTTCATTAATATTCAAATCATCTCCCATCAAGTTTTCTATAGATTTAATAAAAAAGTTAATAATAGTTTCTCTATCTTTATAATCATCATCAAGAAAGTTTTTATATATATTTATTATATTTTGTGTATTATAATATGAATTATTTATTTGAATAACATCATGGTATAATTTTTGATTTTCAATTATTCTACCCAAATCATTTAAATTCTTTAAATCTGTATTTTCAAATGTATTATATAAATTATCCAATATTTTTATTAATATTTCATATTCTGAAGTACAATTTGAATATTGTTTTGAACCAATTATACTTTGTAGATTTGGTGTATCTGTATTTAAATTAACTGTAAATAAACTTAATATATCACCATTTCTTAAAATATTCAATAATGTTACTAAATTTATTACTTTATCCTCACATGAATTTAATATTGAATATACAAATAATTTACCTAAATCTGTATTATCAAATTTAAATTTATCTATAATTTCAAAAATATTAATACCTAATTCTGTTTTTTTTATATTGTTAGATTTATCAGAATTATCAAAACTATCAAATTTAATATATTCATTTATTTCAAAATCTTCTATAAAACTATTTATTTTAAATGATTTTATTTTTCCTTTATTAAAAAGAACCTCTGTATTATGTACACCTATAATTGTTCCATATATATTTCTTTTAATATTTAATTCATCTGGATGTACAATATAAAATCTACCTTCGTTATCAACAAGATCATCTAATTTAAATCCTGTTTCATAATATTCTGGTACATATTCAATAAAATTATAATTATTGTGTTCTTTATTCCCTAAATAATTATATTTACCATTTCTAGTTTCATACATATCTTTTAATACTTTATAATATGTTTCAATATTAAATTTAGTTTCATTTGGATTCTCTCTTAATCTATTATATATATCATTTGAAATATTTAATATACTAAATTCTGCAGGAGTTTTATTTTCAACATTAATTCCTTTTTTATAAATAAAAAAAGCTTCACCTGGACCAGTTCTACCAACTCTACCCTTTCTTTGAACTCTACTAGTTTCACTTATATATCTTGTTTGTAATTTATTAGTTCTTTTTTTATAATCATAATAATTTATTTTTCTAATACCAGTATCAATTACATAATATAATCTTTTTATAGTAATAGATGCTTCTGCTATATTTGTAGCTACTAATACAAAATTAGTATAACTTTGTTTTCCTTCTTCAATAGATTCGACTGTGTTAAAATTATCAAGTCTATTCATTTTTAATGTTGGAAATTTAAAATCAATATCTTCAATAAAATTTCTTCTATCATCTTTCATAGTTGAATAAAATGGTAATGCGATCCAATTATCAGGCAATTTTTTATTTAAGTTTTCTATTAGATTTATAATGTCTGCTTCACCTGGCTGAAATACTAATATATCTCCTTTTCTAGTTTTTACAAGTTCACTTATTAAAACTTCAATATCATAATTTTCTTTATATTCTTCTGTTACTATAAATCTTGTACCAGTACCAGGAGCAGAAATATGAAAACGTCGATCAACATTTATTCTATCAAGATCATTATTTCTAATAAATGTACTTAGTGGATATTTTTGATTATCGTTTATAACTCTATAAAATCTTCTATAAACTGGTTCATCTTCATCCATAGTAGCACTTAAAATAACAACTCTTAATGAAGGATTATAATATGAATATATTTTTAATAATGTTAAAAGCATATCCATATTTTTATTATGTTCGTGTGCTTCATCAACAATAACAACATCATATAAATTCATTTTAGTGGGATTTTTATCAGATTTTTGTTTTTTAAAAACTGGTAATATATTTTTGAATTCCATAACAAGCGTACCATCTGTTATAAATTTTAATATTAATTGATTTAAATTTTTTAAATGCTCTCCTCCTTGATATTTCATTTGTACAGAATAATTTTCTATGACTATTTTTTTCCCTTTGTCTAATATTGGATTATTTTTATCATCAAGTTCAAATATTGGTAAACCTAATTGTTTTGAAACCTCGCTAGCATTTTTTTCAGTTGGTGTTTTTCTAGGTTGTGTACATACAACTTTACCAACAGAAAGATAATCTATTCCTTTTAAATAATATAAATATAATTTAGGAACATGTGTTGATTTACCAACACCAGTTGCACCAGTTACATATGAAACTCTATTATTTATAAAGTGATGACAAAAACCTAATTGAGATACCCATTCCATAGCTTGCATAGTATACCATGAATCTTTTGAAAATATTTCTAAAATTTGTCCAGAATCAATATAAGGTAACTCGGTTAAATAATAATAACTTCCAAAAGCATATGGATTTGATGTATTTTTATAAAAATATTTATCTTTTAACAACTCATTAACCTGTTTTCCAGAAATATATTTTTGATCAGTTACGGTTTTATCTGGTAAAAATTTACTTAAAACACCCTTTGAATTTAATGTTTCAAAAACAATATACATTAGCTTTTTACGTATAGCAAAATATATATCTGTATTTATTTTATCAACTTTATCAATATTTCCTGTACTAAAACCAGCTTCTAATAAAGATTTTAAATATCCTTTAATATTAAACCATGATTCTATTTTTTTTATATTATTATTAAGTCTATCTAATATTATTTTTTTTTCAAAATCTTCTAAAGATTGCCAATTTCTATTAAATTGTATATATTTTCCATTGCTTTCATAACTTGATAAAGATTTAGCAAAATTATAAAAATTTTTAAATGTCAAGTTATCCGATAATATTTCTGGCTCTTTAAATGTTTTTTTATCGTTATTTAATAAATTTTTAGAGTAATATGTTTTTTTAAAATCTTGTAATATTTCTCTGAAAAATTCATATATATATTCTGATTTAATAGATTTTAAATTTTCATATAAATTATCAAATTTAAATTCATTAATATTTTCTTCATCTAACATTTCTAATTCTTCCATTTCTTCATCACTTCTTCTGATTGAAATGTATCCACTTGAAATAACATTTGGTCTTGTACCAAATTTTTTCTCAAAATTTACAAGTATACCTCTTAATAATCTTTCCATTGATACTTTTGAAATATTATAAACAGGTATATAATTTGCTGATTGTTCAATAGTCATATTATATTTTTTTACAGCATATTCTTTTCCACTACTATGAGTTAAAATTATATTATCCCATATTTCTGTAAATTTATTTTGCTTTTGTGTAGAAAGCCCATCCCATTCTAAATTATTTAAACATTCATTTAATAAATTTTCTTGTTCAAATATTTGATTTAATATTGATACTGCTGTAAATTTTTGTCTTATTGGAAATACAACTACATCAAAAATTAATAATTTAATTTCTTTTATTTCTTCAAAAAGGTAATTTCTAATAGTATTATATATATCTCCAATATATAAAGAACCTAATAATTGTTTTTGTTCATCATTAAAATCACTATCTGTAAATTCTAATATATTTATATCTTTTAATTTAGAATTTGTAAATAAATCTAATGTGTTTGTATATATTTTTTCGTCAAGTATTTTTGAGTCTGGGATTGGTATGATATTTTGCCAATTTACATATAATTTATTTGATGATATTATTAAACTCTGTAAAAATAAATAATAATTATGATCTAAATGGTCATAAGAAAATTTTACTTCTTCACAAACTATTTCATCATAGTTTTTATTTCTAATACACCTTCCATACTGTAAATTTGTAAATTTATAAATTGGTTCACTATTGTTAATATCATCGTAATTTAATTTTTCTGTGTATAATTGATTAAATGATTTTAATTCAGAATTATCAACATTTATATACGGTAATAAAAATGTTAATAACCATTTAATATCCTTATAATCATTTTGTGTTAATTGATATTCAAAATCCTTACTATTTAAATTATATTGATAATATAACAATTCAATAATTTTATACATTCTTTTATTCAAATAATTAGAATCATTTGAATTTAAATTTGGATATAATCTATTTATACCTTCTTGTATAATTGTTTTAAATTCCATATATAATATATATACATATATTATATGGAACAAACTATACATAATAAAAAATATCCAAAAAGTATTTATGGATATAAATGTGTCGGACCGTGTTACAAAAAAAATACATCAATAATACATCCAATTTATTTTAATACAATTACAACTGATAAAATGGACTATTTTTGTCCAACAAATGAATGGTTTTATAAAAATAAATCAAATAATATTGAAAGATTTCAAATTGATAAATGTAAAGCAGAAGATGCAAATAAATTTGATAAAAATATAAATAATGAAAATTTATTAATTCCCTATACAAATTTTGATGAATTGTCATTTTTAGATACATATTATAATATTGATACTTTTAATAATGCATTAGATTGGATAACTGAAAATAATACTACTCCTATAAATACTAGACAAAGAATATTTGATTTAGCATATGAAGCATTTAAAAATACTTTTGATATAATTGATTTTAATGATAGTCGTATTGTAGATTTTTTTATAAATCTTATAAAAATAAAATATTTAGATGATTTTTCTATGAATTTTTTTAAATATATTATGATAAATAAGGATGAAATTAAAATAATAAATAATACAAATTATAAAAGTGATATGGAAACACAAGAATCATTAATTATAAAACAAAATTTTATATTGAAATATATTTTAACTATTGAAAATTTAACTAATTTTATTAATAATTATTTTAGAAAGAAACAAGAAGAAAAAACTATAGATTATCCTTCAGAAATTATTATAAATAAATTTGTAATTTATTTAATTGGTAATATAAAAAAAACTTTTAATTAAAATAATTAAATTAATTTAATAAAAATTTTCTTGTCTAATATATATAATATGGCATATACACCTATAACTACAATGTTTAATTCACCACTTAGCACAGTAAGTACAACTATTTTATCTCCTCTTACACCTTATACAGTAAGACCAGTATCACCTTTATCACCTTTATCTGTGAGTGTACCAATATCTACAATTTCTCAAAGTGTTATAACAAATAATGATCCTCTTACTGTTGTAACACCAATTGGTCCTATTTTTAACACTATTAGACCATCTTATATTGTTGATATTGATACAGGTATGGATAATAATTATCATGTTCAACGCGATATCACAAGATATATTTTATTTAAAACACTTGATAAATGGATTTATGATGAATTTCCAAGCGTATTGAAATATCTTGTAGTTGAGAATAACACTGTTAAAGTTGTTAAAAGTGAAGCTGAAAAAGAAAAGAACGATATATCAAAAAATACATCAAAAGAAAATGAATTAAAAGCAGATTGGATTGAACAAAATATTTTAGGAGAAGATGAAATGAGAGATGTTCTTAAAAGAATTATGCTTGAATTAGGGTTAAAATTATACGAGCTTCCACACAGAGAATCTTTAGTAATGGATGTTATTGAAAAATACTTGAAGAAAAAATTAAGAAATAAAATGGAAAGCAAATAAAATAATTTACTTAAATAATTTACTTAAATAATAAAAAAGTTTTTTTATTTTTATAATATATATGGAGTTTAAACGTACAATAAGTTTAAATGATAGAGCAGAAAAATATAGAATTAATAATATAGAAGATTCTTTAAAAACATTTTATAATTGTCATTTTGGTGCAATTAAGCTGTTTTATTCAGAGGTTGAATTTTTATTAAAATGTAGTAAATATGTTAATTTAGATGAATGTTTAATTTTATATATTGGTGCACAACCAGGATATAGACTTAAACATTTATTTATAAAAGAATATTTTCCAAATATAAAAATGTTATTGTACGATCCTTTAAAATTTGATATAGAAGAAGATGAACAAATCACAATTAAATCTGGAAAAGATGGGTGGTTTGACGACGATAAGATAGATGAAGTTTTAAAAATTGCAAATAATAGAAAAATCATCTATATATCTGATATTAGAGTAAATGATAAAGATTTTTATAAAAAAGAATTAAATATTTATGAAGACTTAATTAAACAACAGAGATGGGCTATAAATATGAGTGCTGATTTTATTCTATTGAAATTTAGATTATTCTTTTATAAAAAAGATATATCAGAAATAGATTTTATTAATAATGATTATGTTTATACAGATTCAATTAAAGATAAAATAATATTTAAAAAAGATGAATTAAATCATAAGGATAATTATAATATGTTATATTTATCTGGAAAAATATATACACAAATATTACAAGGTGCGAGAAGTACAGAAACAAGATTATTTGTCAAAAAAATAAAATATCATGATAAATTTGATAATATTGCAAAATATGCAAATGAATCAAAAGAAACTGTTGGTGAAAAATATCTAATGAAATATTATTCAAATGAAAGATATGAAAGTGTTCTTAATTATTTTAATATGTATACACGTCAACAAAAATTTTCATCTGAAATAAATATCTCAAAATATATAATAGGTTTAGAAGATGATTATACTGCTGAAAGTATATATTATATAACTAAAAAATGGATGAAAGCAAATAATAAAACTATTAATTTAAATACTATAATAGAATTGTTGATTAAAACATTTGCATTCTTTTATAAAAGATATAATAATAATTTAGTAATATGTATAAATAAAAAACTTAATTATAATAATAATTTAAATGAATTGAATAAATTAGAAAAACGTAAGGAATTATTTGAAAAAAATCTCGAAAATAAGATTAAATATTGGAATTCACAGATAAAATTATTAAATACTCTTGATATAGATCGTTTTGTTATTAATGATTTTATTAATTCACATAAAATTGTTGGAAAATCCTTTTATACAATAAAAGATAATATGTTTGTTTTAGATAAGGAATATGATTTTAATAAGAATAAAAATAAAAATAATGACAATGATAATGATAATTAAATTTATTTTTTCTATTTTTTCTATTTAAGAAATTACCTATATTAAAAAAGTAATACAGTATGTCAATTACGGAACAATATTTACATTATCATAATAAATATAAAAAACAATATGGAATTAAAAGTCTTGTTTTAATGCAAGTTGGTTCATTTTATGAAATGTATGCGACTGAAACAGATGGACCAAATTTAAAAGAAATAGGAGATCTTATCAATACTGTTTGCACGCGAAAAGATAAAAGTATTAAGGAAGTATCACTTTCGAATCCATATTTAGTTGGATTTCCGATGGTAGCTACTGAAAAATTTGTATCAATTTTAATTAGAAATGGTTATACTCTTATAATGGTTGATCAGGTAACAGATCCTCCAGAACCAAAAAGAGAAGTAACTAATATATATTCACCATCTACATATATAGGAAGCACAAATGTAGTTGATACAAATTATGCTACATGTATATATGTTGAATATGAAAAACAAAAAAATAATTCTGAATTGTTATGTGTTGGATTATCATCTATTGATATTTCTACTGGTAAAGTTTTAATTGATGAAGGTATTAGCACATGTATAGATATAAATTTGGGGTTTGATACAATTACTAGATTCTTAACTGTATCAAATCCAAAGGAAATATTTCTTGTAATAAATGGAAATGGAAAATATACAGATAAAGATATTATTTCAAAATTAGAAGTCGATGAAAGAATTGTAAAGATAAAAAAATTTGATGAAAAATATTTAAAAATAAATTATCAAAATGAATATCTTTCAAATATTTATCGAAATAAGTTAAATATTTCTATAATTGAACATCTTGATTTAGAAAAATTAAATTATGCAAGAGTTAGTTTAATTATGTTAATTGATTTTATTCGTAATTATTCTGCAAAACTAATAGAAGGATTATCTGAACCAGAAATTAAAATTGATTGCAAACATATGATATTGGGTAATAATGCTGCTTATCAAATGTCAATTATTGATAACGATTCATATAATTATATGAATGGAATAAAATTTAAATCATTGTATGATGTTGTTAATAATGCACAAACAGGTATGGGTAAAAGATTTATTAAAACAATTTTATTAAATCCATTAATTGACAGTAAAAAAATTAATGAATATTATAATTTAACAGAAGAAATTAATTTAAAAGGAGTACAAGACAAATATAAAAACTTATTAAGAAATATTATCGATATTGAAAAATTTAAAAGAAAAATGAATATGAATTTATTACAACCTTTTGAATTAAATGAATTTAACGATACAATTTATAATATTGTTGAGATTATTACTACTATTCAAAAAGATGAAATATCTATAAAATTTAATAAAGATTTGAAAAAAAACTGTGAAAAATTTAATAATGAAATTAAAAAAATTTTTAATCAAAATGAATTGAAAAAAAATACATTAGATATCAAATCAAATCTATTCAATAAAAATATTAATGAAGATATTGATAAATTGGCAAAAGCATATCTATCTGAACATAATTTTTTAAATGATATTAAAATTCAGTTTGATAAAATTCTACTAAGTTTACAAAAAAAGAAATCAGATATTGAATTTACAAAAATAAGTTCAACACCCTCTGAAGGATATTTTATAACAATATCAAAAATTAGATTTGACGTATTGAAAAAACATTATAAAAAAACAAATGATAAAATAAAAACAGATACAGATGATATTAGTTTTGATAATTTAAAAATAAAAGAATTGAAGACAGCTGTAAAAATATTTGTTGAAAATCAAAATGAATATGATATTAATGAAGTTGAAACAAAATTATTAAAAATTGTAAAAGAACAATATCTGTATAATATAAAATATATTCACAATGAATATCAAAATTTTTTTATAGAATTAATAAGTTTTATAACAAAACTTGATTATGTAAATTCAAATGCAATTACTTCAAAACTTTATAATTATGTTAAACCCAAACTTTCTACAAGTAAGACAAACTTTATTAAAGCATCTAAGTTAAGACATCCAATTGTAGAAAGAATTATTGATTATGAATATGTTCCACATAGTATTAATTTAAACGATGAATTAAATGGAATGTTAATTTATGGCTTAAATTCATCTGGAAAATCTGTATTAATGAAAGGTATTGGTCTTAATTTAATTATGGCACAATGTGGAATGTTTGTATCTTGTGAGGATTTTGAATATACTATTTATAATTCTATTTATACAAGAATTACTGGAAATGATAATATTTTTAGAGGTCAATCTTCATTTACACTTGAAATGACAGAATTAAATACTATATTAAAAAGAGCAGACACAAAAACTCTTATTATAGGTGATGAAATATGTAGAGGAACAGAAAATATCTCAGGTAATGCGATTGTAGCAAGTACTATTATACATTTAGCCAATATAAAATCTACATTTATTTTTACAACACATCTTCATGAATTAATTCAATTAAATAAAATAAGAGAATTAAAAAATGTAAAAGCATTTCATTTATCAGTTGATTATGATTCTAAAAATGATATTCTTATTTATGATCGAATTTTAAAAGAAGGTTCTGGAGATAAGGTTTATGGTGTTCTTGTTGCAAAATATATTATTGATGATAAAGAATTTATAGAAAATACACTTGAAATTAAAAATGAATTAACAAATAGCTTTTCAAGTATGATTTCTGGAAAAAAATCACGATATAATTCAGATATATTTGTATATAAATGTGAGAATTGTGGAAGAAGTGCAGAAAATGGTGAGATGGAATTTTTACAAACACATCATATCAATTTCCAATCTAAATGCAAAGATGGGTTTTCAGTGGAAAAACCTCATATCAAAACAAATTCTCCTGCTAATTTAGTCGTGATATGTGAAAAATGTCATAATGACTTACATCTTAATAAAATAGATATTAAAAGTAAAGTATTAAGTTCAAAAGGAAAAATTATAAAAAAATAATATTTATTTTAATTGAATTTCATTTTAATTGAATCTCAATTCTTTTTATAATATTAAAATCTGAATTAAATTCAAGATTACAATTATAATTATCGGTAATTTTTGTTATTTTATTTTTTATTTCTTCAAATTCAGCAGATATATTATTTAATTCGAGATGTTTTACTCTTATTTGATATACAGGACTAGATTTACATGTTAAATCACAAAAATTTTTAATCTGAACTAATATATCCTTCAATTGTGATAGTGATGAATTATCAAAAATACTTAATTTAAAATCTAATTCACATTCATATGGTTTTATTAAAATTTTTGATTCAATATATTTCTTTATATCATCATTTATTGGATTTAAAATGAATGATTCATATTTTTCTTTAGATATATTTCGATCAGTTAAAACTGATTCAACATAGTTATCTGGACTCAAATATTCACTCATTATTTTATCTAATGTTTCTTTATCAATATTCATTTTACTAATAAAATTAAATAATTTTGTTTGATAATTATAACAGCTTTTTAATAATTCTCTTTTATCTTGTTTTACTTTATTATAAGATAAATCTATATATTCATTTTTTAAATGTAATACCATTACAGGAAATATTTCATTTAATCTAACAATATTTTTTAAATTATCTTTGTATTTTGTAATTTCGGTACATAATATTAGACCATTTAATTCATAATCAACTAATTTTACATAATTGTCTGAATTTGAAAGCAATTGTACAAATACAATCTCATTGTTTTGAGGAATCTTGTTTAAATACATTTTTATATAATACAATATATTTTAATGTTGTATTATGTTTAAATGTCAATTTTTTTTATTACCTTATAAAATAAAATGATCCGAATTTCAAAGTGAGGTCAATTCAATTTATTTTATTATCTTTATAATGAACCAACACATGTCATATTTATCATCTTCATAAAACTGATATATAATATCTGTAATATTTGTATATTTATATTTTAAATTTTTTAAATGTTCTTCTAATTTATATAATTGTTTTCTAAATTCAGTTTGTGTATATGTTTCAATATCAATCGAATTATACAAATATATTTCATTTTCATTTGATGGAGTAAAATAATTATTTTTGTCGGTGTATTTTGAGATTTTAAAATCAGAATCGTGTAAAAATAGTTTATCTATTTTTTTCAATAAAATTTTAATATCTTTGATAATATCTCCACTGATATCAAAATCAATATTTAAATTACACATATCAAAATTTGTATATTTTTTCTTATAATACATTTCTATAAACATATCATCGTATGATTTTAATTTTATTTTTTCTGGCTTTGTTGTGTCAACATATTTAAAATAGTTTTTTTTTAATTGTAGCGAAATATTATCTATTTTGTTTTTATAGGTCTCTCTTATATTTAGTAATGTATCCATATGCTTATTATTATATTTATTATGTTAAATATTTTCATCTGAATTTATTATATTGAATTTTATTTAAATTTATGAAACAGAACTATTCAAATTAGATATTCTTTTTGAAATCCAATAACTATTTTTAAGGGCCTTAACTAATCCATCTGAATTATAAATTAATAAATTTATTTTATTATCTGTTGATATATTTGTTAAAAACATTTTAATTTTCATATATTTAACATCATTATTATTTACTGTTAATGTTGTAATTGATACTGTTGATGAAGATGGATTATAAAAAAATTCACTATATGATGTGTCTATACTATTTAATGTAACACTATTCGTTATAATTCCTGTTTTATTATTCATCTCACATTCTATTATATGATGTAATGGCTGATAATCATAATCAATTACAAATGTAACTGTACCGCTTGATATTTTTTTAAAATATAAATGATATTCAATTTCATATATACCATTTATTGATAATGGTATAAGACTTGATGTTGCAAAATAATTTTCACCTCCAGATGTTGAACTTATTGTTATATCTTCACCTAATTTAAAACTGCCCACTGTAGATATTTGAGTCCAAACATCACTTAATTTTAAATAAGATTCACCATAATTAGAATTTAATAAAAATAATGATCCATTTGGAACACTATCTTCATTAATAATATCAGTTTGTTCAGTTGAGTGTAATAAACATAAATCTGGTGATAACAAAGAACCATAATTTATTTTTTGTTGAGTTGTATCAATTGAAAATGTATTACCTTTCACAGTGATTTGATTATTTGTATCATCTATAATAAAATAAGTAGCAGTAAGAGTTAGGAAAGAACTATATAGATTATTAACATATTTAAATAAAACATTAAATTTATCATTAATACTTGGTGGTATTATATTATTCATATATTATATTATAATATATTAATCCTTAAAATATATTTTGAATTTAATCGGAGTC
>JACCED010586390.1_pt1 | contig 14090 bp, 15 predicted proteins | sample 7455021 | NCBI WGS metagenome assembly JACCED01 (sample SAMN15323456, study PRJNA562643) | freshwater metagenome | isolation source: river surface water | place: USA:Blue River Watershed | collected 2017-08-19 | reverse complement strand
GTTAGGATCCGCGAAGCAGTGTTTTGATTGGGTTTCGGCCAACGGTCATGCTGCGGCCTGATTTGGTGGCCGTGGGCATTAGGTGTGCAGGCGTTTCATCAAAACGCGGATCGAGTTTAGGCGCGCACCGCTCCAGGTGGTTCACGTCGAGGCTCGCGTAGCCGTAGTCGACAGAAATTCGGCCGCGCATCAGGTAGATTCCGCGGCGTCGTATGGCGTGGCGCGCCACGGCCGGCGGAAACAGGACGACGTCAAAGATGAGGCCTCGGCGATCTTCAAAGGTTCCGATTTGCATCCAGTCGCCTCGGGATGTTTTGGTGTTTTTGAGGCTCACCAAGTAGCCCAGGATTTCGGTGGTTGCGCCGTGGTATTTTGGCCAGTCTTCGGGTGGGATTACTTCTTGAATTTCAGGAAGTTCAAATAGTGAGAACGGGTCGCAAAGCGGAAACCCAAAGAGTTCAATGTGCTCGTACGAGCGTTCTAGTTCGCTGGTTTCGAGTTCGGGGATCGGTAGTTCTGTTGGGGAGGCTAATTGCTCAAAGAGGCTGGGTCCGGGCGCCGGCGGCGGGCGGTGGCCCAGGCGCCGGTGGGCCGCCCAAAGCAGCGTGCGCACTGGGCGGCCCGTGAAGCGAAATGCTTCGGCCCGGATCAAGAGGAGCAGCGAATCGAGCGCTATCGGGGCTCCAGGTTGGTGGAGCCGGTCGATAAAGTGGTCCAGGTCGAGAAAGGGGCCTCCCTCCTGCCGCGCGTGGTCGATTCGGCGGCCAAATTCCGCGTCAAAGCTGCGGATTCGGTCGGTCCCGAGAACGATGCGGAGTCCAGACTGAAGTACCGTGAAGGTGCGGCCTTCGTTGACGCAGGGAGGTTCGATGCGCGCTCCATGCCGACGGGCTTCGTTGAGGTAGTGCTCTGCGCGGTAGTATCCGCCGCCGTTGTTGACGTTGGCGACCATGAAAGGAACTGGAAAATAGGCTTTTAGGTAGAGGCTTTGGAAGCTTTCGACGGCATAGGAAGCCGAGTGGCCCTTGGCAAAGGCGTAGCCCGCAAAGCTTTCAATTTGGCGCCAAACTTCGCGGGCAGCCTCGGTGGCGTGTCCGCGCTGAGCACAGTTGGCGAAAAACTGGCGCTCCACCTCGTGGAACTCGCTTCGGGAGCGGAATTTGCCCGACATTCCGCGGCGAAGCACGTCGGCCTCGGCCAGACTTAGGCCTGCGTACTCGTGGGCTACGCGGATCACGTCTTCTTGGTACACCATGACCCCATAGGTTTCGGGAAGGATGCGCAGCAGGTCGGGATTGGCCTCGGCTCGGAGCGAAGGATTTCGGTGGCGGTCAATGTAGGCCTTCATCATCCCTGACGATGCGACGCCCGGGCGTATTACGGAACTGGCAGCAACGAGCTCGAGGTAGTTGGACGTTTGGAGCTTGGTCATGAGCATGCGCATCGCGGGCGATTCGACATAAAAACAGCCGATGGCCCCTCCGTTGCGCAAGAGTTCAAGGCAATGAGGGTCCTGCTTGAATCGCTGACTGTCGTGAATGTCTGCCGTGGGAATCCCGGCCTGCTGCAGTGTGTGGAGCGTTTCCGAGATTTTGCTGAGTCCGCGTTGCCCCAGGATGTCGAATTTGTGCAGGCCCACGTCTTCGGCTGCGTGCATGTCCATGTCGACCGTAGCAAACCCCTTGGGCGGCATGAAGGTGGTGGTCCAGGTGGTCAGCGGAGCGTTGGCTATAAGTATGCCGCTGGAATGCAGTGTCATGCGGTTAGGGAGCCCGTGCAGGTAGCGTCCGTATCGAAGAATAGATCGAGCAGTCTCATCTCGGTCGCGTAGTTTTCCGTCGGCAAGTTCGTCGATGTCGGACTTAGGAAGGCCCCAAACCTTGCCCAGCTCGCGTACCACTGCGCGGTGCTGGAACGTACTGACAGCCCCAAGGAGGGCCGTGTTTGGGAAGCGGTTGAAGATGTATTCGGTTAGCCTCGGGCGATCTCGCCACGAAAAATCAATGTCGAAGTCGGGCGGGGCGCTCCGGTAGAGGTTGATAAATCGCTCAAAGTAGAGATCTAATTCAATGGGGTCAACATTGGTTATTTTAAGCAGGTAGGCCACCATAGAATTGGCCCCACTCCCCCTCCCTACATAAAAAAACTGCTGTTTCTGGGCATAGCGGACAATGTCCCAGTTGAGCAGGAAGTAGGCCACAAAATTCTTTTGCCGGATGAGCTCCAGTTCCTTCTCGAGCCGTGACCTGAGCACAGTATCGTTCGCGCGCGCCGGATAGCGCTCAGGTAGCGCATCCTCGCACAGCATGCGAAGCAGGGCCCAATCCTTGCTTTGGGACCCGGTGTAGGTCGTTTGGTTTTGGTTGCCCGTTCCGCGCCACTGGTCAACGTGCCATTCTGGGAGTTCGGCCAAGAATCGCTCGGTTTGCCGCCAAATCCAAGGTTCAAAACGCTGCTGGCTTCGCTCGACAGGCTCCCACCAAGGGTCGCGTTCTTCGAGTAGTTCCCCAGACGAAAGCCGCGCGAGGGTTGTGTTTCGGTGAATAGCGCGCAGCACTCGGTGGAGCTCCGGGTCTTCGGGGCGCGTAAACACACAGGTTTTCCACGCAAGGGCTCGGTGCGGCTGGGGGTGTCGCTGTGCGCGGAGCTGCTCGTGGTCGTGCGTGCCCAACCATTCGTGGGGGGCCAGCGGGCGCTGCGGCGCCCGCTGAATGGGGTACACCACGTCAATGTCGGGATGCACGCATCGCTGGTGCCAATCGGAGGCATCCCCTACTCGATTCGCTAGGCGCATCTCGCTGACCCATGCCATTAGGAGGCGGTAACCGAGAAGTGTCCGCGGCAAAAAGAGCGCAGTGCGCACCCCGCCTGTGCGCCAGTCGACGGCTGGCTGAAGCAAAACGCTAGCCTGGCGCAGCAACGGCAGCCAAGCACCGGAACCGTTGACCTCCGCCACAATCAAACGGGTACCTGTTCCCCATTGATTGGCAAATCGAAGCACGTCTTCTGGAGCATACAGCCCAAAGTGCATGCTCATAGCGGTATGCGTAATGCGCATGGCGACCCATTATCAAGGCTTGGCTCCCTGAAGCTCGAGGTGGTCCGTGAGGCGAAGCTCCTCTTCTGGCATTACCCTCGGGCCAATCGGCTGGAGTAAATCTGTGCCTTGGGCACTAGGCCGCTTGATGGCTGGGCTAATGGGGTACGCGTTCATGTGCGCTGACGGCCACGGAGCGAGAAGGTCGGTGACTTCGGCTAGCGGAGTGTCGAGCGAAAGCCATGCGGCCTCAGCTTCTCGAGGGAGAATTACTGGAGAGCGCGGGTGGCGAATGTGCTGAAGGACTTCGTTGGCTGTTGTGGTGATGATGGCAAACGAAAACAGCGTTTGCTGGGTAGTAGGGTCCAGCCATGAGTCCCAAATTCCGGCCATCGCAAAGGGACGTTCCTTGCCTTTGAGGTAGACGAGGTAGGGCTCACTGAGCTTTCGGTCAAACGGCCCTTCAATGAAGGCGTCAGCCAGCACAAGGCAGCGCTGGCTTCGGATGGCCTTGCGGAAACTTGGCTTTTGAATAATTCCCTTAGCTCCGCGGTACCCTGGGTCGTTCTCTGGATTATGGTCGCCTTCGGCGCGCGCGTTTAGAAACATCATTTGTGGCGTTCCCCAGTTTGGGCGGAACCCAAATTGATAGAGCTGGATGGTTTTTGGGGAATCGGAAGTGATTACGGGCGCAAGGGAGCCTGGCGCAACGTTGGCATTGGGGCGCACGCGTTCAGGCTGCATAGCCTCGGCCTCAAAGCGCTTTTCGATGACTTCGAGTTTAGAAACTTGAACGTAGCGTCCGCACATTTTTAGTTGATTTAAAACTTTAAAATAATTGATTTAAAATACTGGTATATAATTGTTTAAAAACAATAATAGTTAAATTCTATCGCTGCTTTTATTGCTTTCGATTAGCCAAAAGCGGCGGCGGATCACCCGTGAACGGATTGGCTCGCCCAATAGTTTGCGCGGCCATGCCGAATGCTCGAACTACCGCGCGATCCCCGTACCGAGCGCGGATGCGATCCATCGCTTCACTGAGGCGGTGGCCTCGGTCATCGAACTCAAAAAGGCCAAACTGCTCCCCTCCCCCAACGAGCCCGCTGTACCGAACGCCTATTAGCCGCACTCGCTGCCTTCGGTCGTGGAGTTGCTTAAACAAGCCCTCAGCAACCTCAAGCAGCACTTCGTCGGAGGCGGTGTAGGGAATTTGACGCTGCCGCGATACCGTTTGAAAGTCCGCATAGCGAATCCGCACCGCCACATTGCTCGTGAGGCGGTGCCCTCGGCGCAGCTGAAACGCAAGGTTTTCAGCCATGGCTGACAGCATTCCGCGGAGCTTGTGCTCGTCAAGGGTGTCTTGCTCAAAGGTGCGCTCGGTAGAGATCGATTTTCGTTCGCTGTAGGGCTTCACGGGGCGATCGTCTACCCCCTGAGCCTTGCTCCACAGATCTAATCCAGGCTTTCCAAGTACCTGGTAGAGCAATTCCGAGGGCATCTCTTGCAGCGTAGCGATGCGCTGGACGCCCAGCGTTCGAAGAGTCTGGTAGGTCTTCTCTCCCACCATGGGGATTTTTCGCACCGAGAGTGGGGCCATAAATGGACGCTCTACTCCTCGAGGCACGTGCCGATGGTTGTTGGGTTTCGCTTCGCCCGTGGCAACTTTGGCCACCGTCTTGCTGGTGGAAAGCCCAAACGAAATAGGGAGCCCCGACTCCCGAATAACTCGATCCCTAAGCTCTTGAGCAAACTGGTAGGTGCCAAAAAAACGGTCCATTCCGCTTAGGTCCGCATAGAACTCGTCAATTGAAGCCTTTTCCAGTACAGGTACGACCTCGCGCACGATGTCGGTTACCACCTTAGAGTGCTTGGTGTACTCCATGGAGTTGCCCCGGACAATCACCGCCTCAGGGCAAAGTTCCCTCGCCATTCGCATGGGCATTCCGGAGCGAACACCGGTCTGCCGAGCCTCGTAGCTGCAGGCAGCTACGACCCCGCGGTCACTTATTCCCCCTACAAGCACGGGGACATCATGAAGCCGCCGGTCCAAAAGGCGCTCTACCGACACGAAAAAGCTGTCGAGGTCCATGTGGAGCACCACCCGATCCATGAGGCATTAGGCTACGTGCTGGTTGAGCGAACGGCGAAGCGCGTGCACCTCACTCTGTAAATTCTCTAGGCGCGCAAGAATCACCTGATCCATGCTCGGCTTGGCGTTTAGATCCAATTGAATAAAACCTTGAACCTTCCATACTTCAATCAGGTCGTCTACGTGCACCGAATACGGCGTGTAAATAGGATTGTCTGAAACGAGATCCACGTAGCCCGACTCCGCAATTCGGTTGACGGCACGCTTAAATACAACCCCCTGCTCTTGGGTCAAGAAAACATAGAGCTCGTTGGTCTTAATGCTTCTCCAGTCCTGCACGTAGCTCGAAATCACATACGATCCGGAGACTACGGGAAGCATGCTGTCTCCCTGGATTTGGAACACGCGGCGCGTTTCCTCTTGCGCAAACTCCGGAAGCGGAAGTGCGAACTGCGGCAGGGCCTCAATAAAGTCAAGGTCTCCATAGCCACCTAAGTAGCCCGCAGCAGCTTTAACCGGAACCACAGTAACTCGCTCCTTGCCTGCTTCAGGGTCGACCGCTACCGTGAGAACTCGGAGCCGCTGCCCCGATAGCTCTTGGGTGGTGCGCGCCTCTCCCGACACCAACGCATCAATACTGCACGAAAAAAGCTGGGCCATTGCCTTCAGCGAATCGAGCTTTGGCTCAGCTCGACCCTCTTCGTAGGAACCCACTTGGGCCCGGCTAAGGCCCAGTCGTTCTGCGAGTTGAGCCTGAGTCCAACCCTTAGCTTTTCGGTAGTTTTTAATTTGTTCCGCGAGTGCCATGTTGTTAAAATTAGTATGCTAATATAGTTAGCATTATTGATCTGCGCAAATTTTTTTCAAATTGGAGCGCCGGCCATGGCGTGTCCAGCAATCCACCCCGTGGTCCAGGCTGCCTGAAAATTGAATCCGCCCGTAAGGGCATCAATATCGAGCACCTCACCCGCGAAGTAGAGCCCTGGACAAACGCGGCTTTCCATAGAGGAAAAGGAGACTTCGCTCAGCGCCACCCCTCCAGCGGTTACAAATTCGTCTTTGTGCGTGGATTTTCCGACTACAGAAAAGGCGGACTCCGTCAAAACCTCAGCCCACTTGCGAAGCTGTGGTTTACTAAGGTCGGACCAGTTGGCGGTTTCAGGAATCCGAGCAAAGGCGCCGAGGTTCCGCCACAAGCGCAGCGGAATGCCAAACATCGCATTAGAGAGCACGCGTTTTCGCTGGTGAGCTACGTCCTTGCGGAGCCCATTGAGCTCATCTATAAGTTCTTCTGTGTCAAATTGCGGAAGCCAGTTGACAAATACGGTGAAGCGATGGTCTTGGTCCGCCATCCATCGAGCGCCAAACGCACTCATTTTCAGGATAGCCGGGCCGCTCAAGCCCCAGTGCGTGATGAGCAAAGGCCCCTCTGTTTCCAATCCACCAACCGGCACGGTAACGCGAACGTTAGGCACGGAAACTCCCGCAAGTTCTGCTGTGCGCGGATCGCGGATGTTAAATGTAAACAGCGACGGGACTGGCGAAACAATACGGTGACCAAGCCCTTCCAGGATGTCCCATATTTTCTTGCTTGAGCCTGGAGCAAAAAGTACGCGGTCCGCAAGCAGTTCCTCCCCGCTCTCGAGACGCAGCGTCCAACCTCCTGCAGCATTGGGCACAATGTGCTTAAGGCCCGACTGCTGATTGAGCTGCACACCTGCCGCTTCAGCCATCGACATGAGGCATTCTATGATTGTTTCTGATTGATCGCTCACTGGAAAAACGCGGCCGTCTTCTTCTACCTTCAGGGGAACGCCTCGGTCCTCGAACCACTCCATGGTGTCGCCGCACGCGAAACGAGTAAAGGGGCCAAGCAATTCCTGCCCGCCCCTTGGGTAAAATTCCACTAAATCGTGAGGATCAAAGCACGCGTGCGTTACGTTGCAACGCCCTCCGCCCGAAATTCGCACCTTTCCGAGGTACTGCGCGGATTTCTCGAGCACAAGGACGCGTGCGCTTGGATTGGCTTCGGCAGCAGCAATGGCTGCAAAAAATCCAGCGGCTCCGCCGCCGACAACTACCAAGCGCTCCGACATAGCGCCAAAGGTAGGCTCGCCTACCAATACTGCGGCAAATCAGACTTGCGGTACACTTCGATCATTCGGTTGCCTTTTTCAAAATACTGAATGTCGTAGATGCCATAAATCATGGTACCGTCCTCGCGCAACTCAAATTCGGTAACGGATTTGGTCGCAAATCCATACACTAGGAGTTCGTCCTTAGCGATTTCACTTACGCCCGCATCCACAACGCCACTTAAGATTTCGTAGTTGCGCCGAAGGTTGCGGTGCGCAAGCCGTGTCAACCTCGAGTTGGTCATTGCCTGGCTGTTATGAAAGTCATTACGGCAATGATCGTCACAGTACTTTTTGTCGGCACGACCGAAAACAGGCAGTCCGCAATTGAGGCAAAAACGAGAGGTCTTTTTATTCATTTTAGGTAATTTTTAGGTTAATAATATTTGTTACGAGTCCGAAATTATGTAAACAATTGTAACGAGCAACTGGGTAAACGAGTAATCAACAAAAAGTTAATAAATTCCAAAACATCCGTTTATAACCTGTTAATCAATCACTAAGACCCGATGTTTGCTGCGTTCAACTTTATTAACAATTGTAAACCATGAAAAACAAAATTCAACTTATCGGATACCTAGGACAAGATCCTGAACTGAAGAACTTCGAAAACGACGTGGTGCGTTTGCGCTGCTCCATTGCCACCCACGACCGCGTGAAAAATTCCGAGGGGACGTATGAGGATCGCACTACTTGGCACCAATTCGTCATGTTTAACAAGCTGGCAGTCCGCGCAGGGAAGATCATGAAGAAGGGGGATTTGTGTGCCATCGAAGGCAGCCTCTCCTACTCGACGTACACGAATAGCGAGCAGCAAACCGTAACTCGGTCCGAGATCGTCGCGAGGGATTTTGCTTACTTAGGAAGCCCTGTGGCAAAAGAGCGCAGCGCGGCTGAAGCGCTTGCTTGAAGCGCTGAAGAGGTCCAGAATGGCTTTGAGGTTATCGAAGCGAATTCATCTTCTGAAAGTTGGAGGCGGCAGTACGCGCTGCCGCTACCTATTTCGACGACATTTTGAATTCCACTGCGGTAACCGAGGTCTGGATGGACCTCTTCTACTACCCTCCAAAACAACGCCCCCTTGGGACTATGAAGTTCAAGGTCAATACCCGTTGAAGCATTGAATGCTAGCGAATCGTAGATCTGTTCATACTGCGCCTCAGGCGAAGTTGTTTTATCAAGGTCTATGAGTGCAGCCCCCAGTTGTCGCGCGATTTCAGCACGAGAATAGTCGCCAAGGGATACCCCGGTTTCAACGGTTATGGTCGGAATACCAAGTTCTTGGCACCATTCCCCAAAAGCTTGAGGGTAGTACTGGTCGTCGAAGCGAGCCAAACCCCAATCCGGACGTCGGTTGGCCACGAACGAACTCAACCAGCCGGCCCATTGCTTCGCACGGGCTGGAGCAAATTCGCCCCGTTCAGAGCGGGCTCGTGGCGCGAGTACACTGAGCGTACTGGGCAGATTCTGCCCCGCGGGATGAAAGAGGCTGCGCTGATCGTGCAGATTTAGCGCCAAGTCGAAGGGGTTGTTGCGCAGCAGCGTTTTAAGTAGCTCGGCCTCGGTTGGACCCTGTATGCGTGCACAGCGATTCAAGTCAATTCCTTCTGCTGTAAGTCGCTCAAAACGATCTATCCCAGTGGGATTTACTAGCGGAACGAGGGTCCAATCGCACTGCGGTGCGCCGGACTCGATGAACTGTAGTAGTGCTTCAAAGCCTGTAGGCTCATTTCCGTGCATGAGCGACCATGCAATGCGCTTGATGTCTGTTTTTGGTGAGGGATGGCGCACCACCCAGACGGGATGCGCTCCAGCGGAATTAGCATCGGTAAGAACCCAGCCGCCTTTTTGAGCCGCTTCTGCTAATCGATTACTGCGAATGCTAAAGTTTTGGTAACGCACAGGTCCAAAAGTAAGCCGTTTCGGGGAGTAACTTTCGGGTATGAACTACCTAAAGTCAGCGATGCTTGTCGCTAGTTTGCTTCCCTTGATTGGATCAGCCCAAGAGCTGCGGTTTGCCATGGGAAGCTGCGCAGAGTTGCGCGACCCGGAACGAGAGCAGATTTTTTCAAGCATCGAAAAAAAGAACCCTGATTTCTTTTTTTGGCTGGGTGATAATACCTACTACACCTCGGGTGAATGGAATGACAGTACCCTCATGGCGGAAAATTGGAAGCGCCGCTTGTCAAGCCCTCCATTGGCCAACATGATTAAGGCCATCCCTCAGAGGGCGATTTGGGACGACCATGATTTTGGCCCTAATGACGCGGATTCAACGTATGCCCTTCGCGAGGTTAGTGCGCATATATTCACCTCTATTTTCAAAGACACTCCCTACCAGTATGCGCGGTACGGCGACCTCAGGTGGTCAGAACGTCGTGGCGCAGCACACTTTATTGCGTTGGACGACCGTACCCACAGAGGCCCCATTGGAACCCAAATCCTTGGAAAGGGACAATTGGAGTGGCTTTCTACCGAACTAGAAACGCACCGCGATGCAAAGGTCATCTTTGTAGCTGTGGGTTCCCAGGTGCTCAATTTGGCGGAATCGTTTGAGAACATGGTTCGCTACCCGGAGGAACGCCTCGCTTTACTGGACCGGTGCTCAGCCTACAACGGAACACTTGTGTTCCTGACTGGCGATCGCCATCACGGAGAGGTTGAGGAACTTGTTCACCGCGGAAAGCGCTTTGTCGAAGTGTGCTCTTCTCCATTGACTTCCAAGGTGTTCCCTCCACGGAGTCCGGAGACTGAAATCAACACCACAATCGTGGGTAGCCCGGTCAATCAAGAGCACTTTACGGTGATCACCCTGAAGCAATCCAAACTTTTTGTTGAATATTTCACCACAAAAGGTCAAACAATTGTAAACGTTGTATACGATTTGTAACTTTGAGGTATGGAAAGCATACCGTCAGAAAATCAACGTTTTAAAGATTGGATGCAGCAAACCAAGCGGAGCGCAGGCACCGTAGCGAACGATCTTGGCGTTTCACGTGCAGTTCTATCCCACATTTTAACTGGACGCAACAAGCTCAGCTTGAGCGTGGTGCAGCATGCCGCTCGCGTGTACAGTGATTTTGACCTGGAATTCGTGGTGCTCGGAAGTGCTCCTCGATTCAGTGCAGAATCACCAAAACCCAAAGGTGAATCCACGGAAGTGCCTACGCAGTACCCTAAGAACGCGCCAAAGCGCCCCGCGTACGATCAGTTGATCCTCGTCCGGGACGGCAAATTCCACGTACTAATCCCGGATTCGGCTGAACTTTAAAACCAATGCTTGGTTAACCAAGCATGTACCGAATCGAGCGAACGCAGATCCTGCCCATCTCCCTAGAGGAAGCATGGCAATTTTTCTCCTCACCCAAGAACCTGGCTAAGATTACGCCAAGTGAACTTGGTTTCGTAGTCCACGGTGACGTTCCTGATGTAATGTATCCAGGCCTCTTTATTCAGTACACGGTGTCTCCCCTGCTCGGAATTCCCATGAAATGGGTTACCGAAATTACCCATGTGCGCGAGGGCTCCTATTTTGTCGACGAACAGCGCGTTGGCCCTTATTCCATTTGGCACCACGAGCATTTTTTCGAAGTAGTCCCAGGCGGAGTCAAAATGACGGACATTGTTCACTACAAAGTTCCGTTGGGTATTTTGGGTAAAATGGCGCACCCGCTGATCGTCCGTCCGAAACTGGAGCAAATCTTTTCGTTCCGTTGGAAGGCCAACGAGCGGCTGTTTGGCACCATGTAAATTTGAAGCATGAGTGAGCGCCCTATAACGGTAAACCCAATAGATCCAGATAAAGTAGCCCAAAATCCGGGGCTTCTGCCCTACGCGCACTCCGTGAGTGGACCTCCGATCGTCCCCACTCAAGAAGGCGTAATCCGTCATCAATCGCTGGAGACCATGGCGCACCAAACGGACCAGCAAATGGAACTCTTGCGAAAGCAGATGGAATTGCTGGCGGAACAAGCCAAAGCCATACAGCGTCGCCGAGAGGTTTCAGAGTGGGTTTACAGCGCCAAAATGAGTTTCAAGCCCGTTATTAACCACGTTTACCACCTCTACCGTCGAGACGACGGCGCTTTTGTGCTTTCCATGCTCAGTCCGGAGGAGTGGGCTTTATCGCGAAGGGCTGCATTGGAATTCGTCCATTCCATCCGACTTTTGGCCGACCTCACCTGGGACATTGAACGATGAACATTTTTGAGCATTCGCGCACCAAAGAGTCTGTAGGTACCTCGCGGCAAGAGCTTTGGTTTTTGCACGGCTACGGAAGCCATGAAGACGACTTGTTTGGTCTGGCACGGCTGCTTCCCAACGATTGGACGGTCAGGTCATTGCGCGCTCCGCGTGCTACAGCCCACGGAGGCTACGCATGGTATGACCTTCATTTTGACGCCAACGGCGTTCGCCATACCGATCCGGGCCAAGTTCGCGAGGCCCTGGATGGATTGATTCACGAACTAACTAGTGCCGCACAAAAGCCGATTTTGTTTGGTTTTTCGCAAGGCGGCATATTGGCTAACGCCCTCGCAATGAGCCGACCCGAGTTGATTTCTGGTTGTGTCGCGGTTGCCAGCTACGCTCCCATGGAGTGGTTTGACGGCGATGTGATGGGCAAGCCAGATGCAACGCTTCCCCACTTGGCCATAGTAGGCGATGAAGATGGAGTCATTCCTCCGAGCCATTCCTTGCCCAGCTATGAGCGTGCCCGATCGTTTGGTGCGAACATTGACGTTCAGCGCTTTCGAATGGGACACGGGATTGCTCCAGACAGTTGGCAGGCCATTTCGGCCTGGCTCACGCGCTTTTAGCCCCCCATTGGCGCCAGCCCCAAACGGCAATTGCGGTCATGAACGTGCTGTAGACCGCATAAGCGTTTAAATCCCGATCCACGTACAACCACGTACTGGCCGCATTCACTGCGATCCACAGGGGCCAGTTCCAGCGGTCGCCCCGCACTTGCCAAACCGTACCTAAAATTCCGCCAGAGAAGAGCACGGAATCGATCATTGGCCTGGGGTTGTCGGTAAATCGGAGCATAATTAGTCCTGCGCACAGCGCTAATGCTACCGCAACAGCGATATCGCGAACACGAGTGGTTCCAGACATTGAGTACAGGGGCTTTTGCCACGATAGCCAGCCAGCCACAACAAGCCCGGCGTACCCCAGATTGAGTACCGATTCCGCGTACAGTTTGGCGTGGAACATCACGAGTATTCCGAGCACCGTGCCCAAAAAACCAAGGGGCCACGCCCAGCGCTTGCGCAATGCAAGCCCAATGGCGTAGCCCCCGTTCAGCAGCGCAGATGCAAGTTCAAGCGCTAGCATGTCGGGCAATTAACCCACGTGCTCCGCAACCAAATCGGCCGCTTCTTGGAGCATGATCGCAGAGTAGACCTTCAGGCCGCTGTCTTCGATAAGCTTTTTGGCCTCTGCGGCATTGGTACCTTGTAGGCGAACAATGATGGGGACCGGAATCTCGCCAATGGAGCGGTAAGCGTCGACAATACCTTGGGCCACACGGTCGCAGCGAACGATTCCGCCAAAAATGTTGACCAAGATCGCCTTCACGTTGGGATCCTCCAGAATGATGCGGAATGCCGTTTCAACGCGCTGTGCGTCCGCCGTGCCGCCAACGTCAAGGAAGTTGGCCGGGTTTCCGCCAGCCATTTTAATAATGTCCATGGTGGCCATGGCGAGGCCCGCTCCGTTCACCATGCAACCGACGTTGCCGTCGAGTTTCACAAAGTTCAGACCTACTTCTCCGGCGCGAACTTCGGTGGGGTCCTCTTCACGCTTGTCGCGAAGCACCGCCAAATCGGGATGGCGGAACAAGGAATTGTCGTCAAGAACCACCTTGGCGTCGACGGCCATGATTTTGTCGTCGCTGGTTTTAAGTACAGGGTTGATCTCAAAGAGTGAAGCATCTGCGCCTTGGTAGGCCTTCACTAAGCTCTTTACGAAGCTGATCATTTCCTTCATGGCGGTTCCGCTCAAGCCCAGGTTGAAGGCGATGCGGCGCGCTTGGAAGTCTTGAAAGCCAACGCTTGGATCAATATGCTCTGTGAAAATGCGCTCGGGATGGTTTTCGGCGACTTCTTCAATATCCATACCGCCGTCAGGGCTGTACATGATCATAGGGCAACCTGCTGCACGGTCAAGAAGTACCGACATGTAAAACTCTGAAGTGGGCGATTCGCCGGGGTAGTACACGTCTTCGGCAATCAGTACCTGGTGTACCTTTTTACCTTCGGCAGACGTTTGGGGCGTAACGAGCATCATGCCAATAATTTGGGAAGCGCGCTCGCGCACCTCGTCGAGGTTTTTGGCCAGCTTCACACCGCCGCCTTTGCCGCGCCCTCCTGCGTGGACTTGAGCCTTGACAACGTGCCAACCCGTGCCGGTTTCCTCGGTGAGCTTCTTGGCGGCGGCTACCGCTTCGTCAGGGGTTGAAGCAACGATACCGCGCTGAATGCGCACGCCGTATCCAGCTAAAATTTCTTTTCCTTGGTATTCGTGAAGGTTCATGAAGCGTAAGTTCTTAGGTTGCGGAGAGTGGCGCAAAAGTACGCCGCAGAGCCCGGATTTCAGCCTACTTTTGAGGCATGGACTGCTTAATTCGCGCCGAAAACCTTTGCAAGAGCTACGGAAGCCTCCGTGTGCTGCACCACATTGATTTCGAGCTTCTTCCGTCGGAATTTGTGGCGATAACGGGCGCGAGCGGTTCGGGCAAGTCCACGCTCCTGCACCTATTGGGCGGCCTTGATCAACCAGATTCCGGTCAGCTTTTTGTGGCCGGCGAGCCCTACCCCACCAGCGG
>JACCED011875557.1_pt1 | contig 14099 bp, 24 predicted proteins | sample 7455021 | NCBI WGS metagenome assembly JACCED01 (sample SAMN15323456, study PRJNA562643) | freshwater metagenome | isolation source: river surface water | place: USA:Blue River Watershed | collected 2017-08-19 | reverse complement strand
TTACCAACAATCAAACATTGCCCAGCGGTGAAACAGCATGGACAACAACTGACACTAACAATGACAACTATCTTATTACTAGCGAATACAACACACGAGGCGACATATTCCTAGCAGTACAGGCTGTACAACAGTACTGCGAAGTCTATGAAGTAGGCTGTAATAGTAACAGTACTCGTTTAACTATAATGGTTAGAGATTCAAGTATTCCCTACGATGAAGGAACTAGTTTCCTCAACGAAGGCAGTACTATTACCAAACTACGAACAGCGGTACGTGCGGCTCTAGGCGGCGCAGAAATACTCCTAGTGATTGGACAGATCGGCGACAGCGATACAGACGGTTAATAGCAGTTATTATTCCACTACCAAGCCCACTTTTACAGTGGGCTTTTTTATCAAATGATATTCAAACACAACGATAAATATTAGCTGTTAATATAGGATTTCATAATGAAAAAGTTTCTAATGCTTTTATTGCTAGTTCCAGCACTAGCACTAGCACAAAAAGCACCCCAAGGCGTTACATATAACGCAGAAATTATTAAAGTGAGTGATGGCGACACAGTTGTGATCGCCGCACCCTTTCTCCCAGCGCCACTTAAACCTCAGCTTGCCGTCAGAATCTTTGGAGTTGATACTCCAGAGAAAGGATTCCGTGCCAAGTGCGAATCAGAAAACCAACGTGGATTGGCAGCAAGTGAATTCACCAAAAAGCAGTGGCGGCTAGTACCCAACGCCAAGTGGTCCTCTATGACTGGGATAAGTTTGGTGGAAGGGTACTTGGAGATATCATTCTAAACGGACAGAGCCTACGTGCTATGTTAATTGCTAACGGATTTGCGAGAGAATATTATGGTGATGCTAAACAAAGTTGGTGCCAATAATCCAAATGATTATCCAGTGTGGCCAGAAGACGATGGAACAGACAGTAAAAGAAATCCTTATAGCCCTGTATGAAGGATTAGCCCGCTTTGGTTGCGGACTAGGAGGAATACCTTATGAGAATGAATGAAATACTAAACGAAGATTGGAACAAGGTTAATCGTAAAGATAAGACTGACGGTCTTAGTCAAAAAGCTGTTAATGCTTATCGCCGTGAGAATCCTGGTAGTAAGTTAAAAACTGCCGTTACTACTAAACCTAGTAAACTAAAAGCAGGCAGTAAGGATGCTAAACGCCGTAAGAGTTTCTGTGCTCGTATGTCGGGCAACAAAGGTCCTATGAAAGACGAAAAAGGCCGCCCAACACCTAAAGCAAAAGCATTGCGTCGTTGGAACTGTGAAGAAGATATTCAGCAACTAGAATCGCAATTAGATGAAGTGAAGCAACGTCTGGATGCAAAATGCTGGAAAGGCAAGCACAAGGAAGGCACAAAGATTAAAGGCGGAGTTCGTGTAAACAACTGTGTGCCTAACGAAAGCGTGAACGAGATGGACAAGAGTCAGAAAGGTGCTCCAGGTTGGAACATCAGTGACCACAACTCAGACGGTAAAGAAAAGTATGTTAAACCAGCTAAATCTAAAAGTGTTGCTAAAGATGCTTTGAAATCTCTTAACAAAGAGATGGGCAAAGCTCACAAGAAAGAGGAAAGTTTGGAAGAAAAGTGGACACAAAAGTACAAGAACAGCATCAATTGTTCTAGTCCTAAAGGCTTTAGTCAAAAGGCTCATTGCGCCGGAAAGAAAAAATGAGAGCTTCTGAGTTTCAACCTAGCAAGTTAGTCATTTTTGATATAGATGACACGCTGGTTCATACTCAAACAAAAGTTCATGTTGTTAAAGATGGACAAGTAACTAAAGAATTAAACAGTCACGAGTTTACACATTATAAACTACAGCCAGGCGAACAGTTTGATTTTGAAAACTTCCGCAACGCACACGATTTCTTTCACAACAGCAAGCCTATCATTCCTATGATGAATCAACTCAAGCACGATATTGCTACAGGCAATAAAGTGGTAATGGTAACGGCTCGTGCTGACTTTGATGACAAAGAATTATTTTTAGATACATTTCGCAAGTACGGAATCAATATGAACAAAGTGCATGTTTACCGTGCTGGTAACATGACACAAAAAGTTCAAACAGAAGAAAAGAAAAAGATTATTATTCGCAACTTGCTAAACCAAGGACGTTATACAAAAGCAATTATGTATGACGATGCTGTACCTAACTTAGAAAGTTTCGTTGAACTCAAAGACGAATATCCTAAGACTAAGTTTTATGCTTGGCATGTAAGTTTAGAAGGCGAAGCAAGTGAATACCAACGTACAAACGAAAACTTTGCTGATGGACGTAATCCACAAGACAAAGGCGATGCTAAACGTCATGGCATTAATACCAAAGCCAGCATAAGTAGTTTACGTAAAACTGCCAAGCAAGGTGGCCGAAAAGGACAGCTAGCACATTGGTTAGCTAATATGAAATCAGGGAGAAGTAAATGAAGAAAGTTCTGTTAGTACTAGCATTTATAAGTTTAACTGGCTGCTCTACAATTAAGGAATGGATCCCAGTAAAGTGGGATGCCAACCAAAGCCAAGCAATAACATCAATTCAACAAACAACACGTAATTTTGATTGTAAAGCTGACATAGCACAACAATCAAAAGCATTGTCTAATCAAGTTGAATGGTTTACAATTTATTCAGAGTCTAAGCCAACACGCGATGTTGTACCTCTTATCAGTAAGATGAACGACACCGTAAAAGAATTGCAAGAACGCAGTAGCAAAGGACCAGTAAGTCCGTTATACTGTGACTTGAAGAAAAAGATATTAGTACAACAAGCTGATATGATTGCTCATACAGTACAGGGGAGATTCTAATGCAAGACCAACTATTACAATTAGCAGGGTGCGGTTTACCTTGGGCAGAGCAACGTGCTCAGATGGCCTTACAAATAGCCGAAGGTGTACAACAAGGTGCGCTTAGTAAAGACGAAGCTCGTGCTTTGTTAGAAGACTTAGTTAATACAGACAAGTTAAACGAAGAAGCAACAAACGCAGAAGCTCGTGCTATGTTAGTGTTTGGAGTTACTCAACTTGCTGGAATGCTAGTTTAAGAGCTTCTACTAAATCTTCAATCATCCCATCATCATGAAACGGAGTAGGTGCAAAACGCAACCGCTCCGTTCCCACATCAACAGTAGGATAGTTAATGGGCTGTACATATATTCCATGTTCAGCTAATAAGTAATCACTCATTGCTTTACACTTCTTAGCATCGCCTACAAGCACAGGTATGATGTGCGTAGTTGAACATTCCATAACAGTAATACCAGCTTTAGTCAAACGATGACGTAGCTTACGAGCACGTTCTTGATGCTTGTCTCGAACCTCGTTATGCTCTTTCAAATACTTAATAGCGGCCAATGCACCAGCACAACTAACAGGACTCATTGATGTTGTAAAGATAAAGCCAGCCGCAACACTACGTATACAATCAACTACATCTGCATCGGCAGCAATATAGCCACCTTGGACTCCAAACGCTTTGCCAAGTGTTCCGTTGACTATGTCTACTTGATCTTGTAAGCCTAATTCTTCTAGTTTGCCGGCGCCTGTTGCACCGTAGAGTCCTACCGCATGTACTTCGTCGATATAGGTAATTGCTTTGTATTTCTTAGCCAGTTTACATATTTCAGCAATAGGGCTAACATCTCCGTCCATTGAGTAAACACTTTCAAATACTACGCATGGAGTCTTACCACGAGCAAAACTAATCTTAAGTTTCTGTTCTAGATCTTCTAAGTTGTTGTGTTCAAAGACAACTTTGTCCGCACGACTATGTTGGATACCTACAATAATTGAGTTGTGATTCTTACTGTCGCTGATAAACTCAATGTTGTCTACAATCTTAGCCAATGCAATCAAAGTCCATTCGTTGGCTACATAAGCACTGCTGAATAGTAAAGAACGTTCTTTCTTGTGTAACTGGGCAAGCTCAAACTCCAGTGCCTTATGATAGTGACTTGAACCTCCAATATTACGTGTACCGCCCGAACCAGACCCTGTATGATCTAGGGCTGTGTGCATAGCATCTAACACAACTTTGTGCTGGCCCATACCAAGATAATCGTTCGAACACCAGTTAACTATGTTCTTAATGTTATACGGTCCATACCAAATAGCTGTGGGAAACTTGCCTGCTTCGCGCACAATGTCGTTAAACACACGATACTTGCCAGTTTCTTTTAGGTTTTCTAGTAGTTTTTTGAAAGGGTCTTTGTTTATCATAGTAAGCTATTTAATCGATAAATATAGCACGAGGATTAGAACATGAATATTAGCGATATAATTAGAGGCATTTTAACTAAACTGGACGGCATTCAACAACCTGAAACTCCTACAATTCAAGTTGTAGTGGAACCAGAACAAGACCTTAGCCCACTTAGCATGGCCGGTGGCAGTGAAGATGACGAAGAACTACGCCGTATGAAACAGATTGCAGGACTTGTGCCAACTGATGATGACGCTATGTATGCAAATGAGCCTAATGAACAGTACGCAGACGTTGATAGTGTAACCGTAGATGCAGGCGGCGGTCCAAACAAACCTAAACATCCTAGCGATATTCGTGTTCAGCATCCAAGTGCTTATCCAGGACATCAGCACAAGGTAGGAGAGTAATATGTCAGCAAACGGTATCGCACATCTAGCAACTAAAGAACTGAGACAAAAAGCCAAACTTGATTTAGCTCAACAAGACAGGATCTCTGCTGGTAAGACTAGAACCTACTATGATATTACACAATTGCCTACACAATATGATGACAACAGTATTATTGACAATTCAAACGAAGGCGGATTAGTTGTCGGCCGTCCTTGGGTAGCAACAGATCCCACCCCTGCTCCGTCCCATGTTACTTCTAACTTAGTCTTATATCTTGATGCTGGTAATGCTTCAAGTTATGCAGGATCAGGAACTACATGGACTGACTTGTCAGGCAACAGTAGAAATGCTACACTAACTAATGTAACTTATTCAGCAGCTAATAGCGGATCCTTAGTGTTCAACGGCTCAACTAGTATAGGTGTTATAAACGATACAGTTATCAATAGATATACCAATAACTTCAGCGTAGAAGTATGGTATACAACTAGTAACAATACTCCTAGACTATTAAGAACCGGAGCAAGCACAAGCGGTTTTAACTTTGGAAGTTTTACTTCAACTCCTACTAAATTTAAAGTTACCAAGTACGGTAAGGTAGATTTATTTGTAGGATCTATTCCGCAAAATACTGCTTGGCATCAAGCAGTGTTGGTGTATTCGAGTACCGGTGGTGTTAAAGTTTATGTTGACGGAGCACTAAACGAAACTAATGCAAACACAGTAAATCTTAACGCAACCGCTTGGACCTATCTTGAAATTGGTAGATCAGAAGGCACTGGCTCACACAATGGTAACATAGGCATCGTTCGCTACTATAATGCAGTACTGTCTGACGCAGATGTGCTACAAAATTTTAATGCTAACAAAGCAAGATACGGATTATAATGGGCGTACAACAACCTAATTCAACCAACTACGAACATCAGCATGAGTCTAATCTCTTAGACCTTACAACGGCTATGGAGTACAACAGCTTAGGACAGCCTGTCCTAAGAACTACATCCGGTGCCGTCGCTACTGCTAGCGATGCGTTTGGACGTTTACGTGTGTCTAACCCATTTACATTATTTGATAGCTTTCACAGATTTCAAGATAATGGCCGTATTGGATCATTACTAGAAGGCAACGCAACTAGCACCCACGATGCTAACTCAAGTAGTATCCTAAATACAGTAACGGGTCAAATTGGTGACAAGGTTACTAGAGAAAGTAATCGTGTGTTTGCCTACCAACCAGGTAAGAGTCTACAGATTCTAACAACATTTTGTCTGGCCGCGCCGCAAACGGGTCTAAGACAACGTTATGGATACTTTGATACTAATAATGGAATATACTTAGAGCAAGACGGTGGAACCTACTATATTGTACGCCGTTCTTCTAGCACAGGTTCATTAGATAACTATCGTGTAGCTCAAGCAGATTGGAGTGTAGATCCGTTAAACGGAACAGGTATATCTACCAAGACTATTGATTTTACTAAAACACAGATCTTGTTCATTGACATTGAATGGCTAGGTGTTGGTAGTGTGCGTGTTGGATTTGTGATTGATGGACAAATGGTTCAAGTACACCAGTTCAACCATGCTAATCATTTAACTACTACCTACATGGGCACAGCCTGTTTACCAGTACGTTGCGAAATAGAAAATACAGCTACTAATAACATTACTAGCAGTTTAAGAACTATCTGTACCAGTGTTATATCAGAAGGCGGATATGAACTTAGGGGTAAAGCTCGTAGTGTTGGCCATGCGTTGGGTGCTTCAAGAACTAACACCAATCAACAAGCTGGAGTATATTTGCCAGTATTGAGTATTAGATTAAAAGCCAATAGATTAGGAGCTATTGTTGTTCCTAAAAACTTTAGCATAGCACCAACGATTGCTAAAAACTACAGCTGGAGATTGATCAGCGGAGCAATATCATCAAACGGTGAGTGGCTAACAACAGGTGATGACAGTTGTGTAGAATATAATCTAACAGCAACTAGTTATACCAACGGAACAGTATTAGAACAAGGTTACATCATTGCTACCAATCAAAGCGGAACAGCCGTTGCTCTACAAGAATACCCATTTAAGTTTCAATTAGAACGCAACACCTTAACAACTCCAGCTACTCGCTATGAATTTATTATAGCCATAGCATGTGACGATGCTGGTGGTACTGTAAGTTCTGTGAACTGGGAAGAAATTACTTAAATACACTATGAAGATTACAGACCTACTCAACGAAGCTCCAATTGATATGACCGGCGACCCTAATGATCCAGTTGTATACGGACACGAAAAAGCTAACCCAATGAGCTTAAAAGGACGTATCATGCAAGCCCGTGCTCAGTTAAAAGATCTAGCACAGGCCGCTGAATCAAACGATTTAGCAGTATGGCAAGACATTTGTGCTAAAGCCAAGGGCGGAATGTTCATGGGACTCGAGCAAAACTTAGAACAGATCCGTCACGGTATTGCTGAACTAGCGGTTAAACGTAAGAAGGGCGGAGTTGCTAGTAGAGGTATTGACAAGAACATTAGCGAGTTTGCTCCTAGCGACAGCAACGATGGCGAAGAAGACAGTTTGCGTAAGTATGCTCGCATATGGTACACTGGTAACGAACGTGTACAAGAACAAGTTGAAAAGATTCTAGCCCGCATGGGTTGGGAAATTGGTGAGATAGAATCAGAAGAAGGTGGTGCGTTTGTTGTACAGTCTGGCGATGAGCACGGCAATACTTACATTGGCTTTGCTCCAGAAGACTTATCCGAAAGTTTAAAGACAGACAATCCATGCTGGAAAGGTTACAAACCAGTTGGTACTAAGAAGAAAGGTGGCCGCACAGTTCCTAACTGTGTGCCAAAAGAATAATGCTAGTTAACGAACTATTAATGGAAGGACTAAGTCGTAAGGACACTTACACAATCCTGCTTGACTTTATTGAATTCGCCGCCAAGCATTTAGAACTAGAAAGTTTACCTAAGTTTGATTTTAAGTTTGATACTAAACGCAGTTTAGAACATAAGAGCTTTGGTGGATATGGTGGCGAACATATTACTATCACAGTAAAGAATCGCCACATAATGGATGTATGCCGTACACTAGCACATGAACTAGTACACTACAGACAAGATTTAAACAAAGAACTGGAAGGCGAAGACCCAGGAGCAACTGGCAGTCCTCAAGAAAATCAAGCAAACGCAGAAGCGGCAGTTATAATGCGTAACTGGGGCAAAAAGCATCCAGAATACTTTGAGAAAGAATCAATCACATAATAAAAAAGGACTCCGAAGAGTCCTTTTTGCTTTTATAGTATCAGCCTACTAAAAGCTATGCTTACTTCTTTGCGCCTGAATTTACAAACGCATACATCTTTTCAGCAGTTTCTAAAACTTTATCAAGTCCTGGGAATTCTGGAGCTGCCACAGTAGTGACAATTTGACCAGTCTTCTCATCGCGAGTAGCAGTCATTTCCCAACCTTGGAACTTCATAGCATACTCTTGACCAACTAAGTCCTTAGCCATTGCCAAGATGTCTGAACGGATTTCATAGCCGTTCTTGTTGAATTTAACTTCTGGTAGTTTTGGTGTCATATCTGTCATGATTAAGCCGCCTTCTTGTAAACTGCATCGCTAGCGTTTTTAACAAATGCTTCTGCGATTGAAAGGGTTGTTTTAACCTGACCTTTAGCAAATTCAGTTTGTGCATCAACCAATTTAATTAGTTCTGCTTTAAACTTTGCATCGCTAACGAATGTGTTAACGAAAGTCTTTTTAGCGCCTTGAACGCTGTCGATAATTGAATCAAATGTAAACATATTATTCTCCTTGTGTGTGTATGTTTATGTAAGCACCTGTTGCTTACATGTTATTATATATCTCTTTTCACTTAAAAGCAACAAATTTAGGCATTCGTTTGCCCAAATAGTCTGCTACTGCTAAGTTACTGTCTGTTGCTTCATTGATAAACGTAGATATGTTAGGACTATCTAGTTCAATGTCTGCAAGAGTTTCACCTTGGTTATTTTTCAAGCGTATTCCATACTTGGTACATAAATGCTTAATTACAGCATTATGGCTCAAACAAACCATACATCCCTTTAGTTTACCGTGTGTGCGGCACCATTGTATAGTTCGTTTAAACAACAAGTTACCCATGCCTGCTCCTTGCTGACTTCTAAGCACACTAAATGCCAACTCCATTTCTTCCTGTAGAGCAATATGCCCAACAGCAACAAACTCTAAATCGTCGTTTTCAATACAAAATAATATGTTTTTTTCAGGCTCTGCTTCCCACTGGGCACAGAGCTGGTCGATCATTTCGTCTTGAATTACATAACCAAAGCGCAGATGCTTAGATTCTGCATCTAACGATTTGAGATGTTTGCAGTACTTTGGATACTCGTGCGCTAATACTCTGCGAACTGTATTGTGAGGCATTTTATTTTGAAAGCATTATTGCTTTGGCTTCTGTGTGCTTGCCCATACGTGCTAGGGCAGTTGCGGCTTTGACTTTACCAAAAGTATGGAGAAAGTTGTATATTGAATTTAAGATTTGTTTCATGATTTTTCCTGTGTGTAAGATGTAGCACTCATGGTTTCTACTGAGTATTTAGCGTTGCTAAGATTACAACCAGATTAATCAGTCAGGTTGATCTTGCCAATCACTTAGTGTAATATAACTATAAATACATGTGGAAGAATATTATATGCGAAAGAGCACCAGATCAATACTACAAGAGCTTTCGGATCTAGGCATAAGTCGTGATACTGACTTGGTCATAGAAAGCCGCGGTTCTAACTTAATTCAAAGTGCAATAAATCTACTAAGTTTGATTAGGGAGAATTATGACATTGAAACTGCCGCCGAATTGGAGCGTCGTTTTATCAATTCTATTAAATCCGGTGACTCTTCTAAATTCAAACGTGGTATTAAACGCATACAAGAGAGCAAAGATCAATGAGCGGTTCAGCGTTAAAGAAGCTAGGTATTGATGTACTAGATAACAAGCCAACTAAAGGTGTACTTGTACGTTTGAGCCCTAAGCAATTTTTACAAATCAAACAAGGTCTACAGCCTGTATTAGCCGCACTAGGCGACAAGGGTGTGTGGACCAGTGGCGGAGCAGGTAGCTTTGACCCAGAACATCGCTATGCCAGCAAAGGCACAACAAAGATTGACAGCGGTGACGTAGACGTATTCTTAGATACAGCATTACTAAAACAAAAACTTAAACTAGACCCAGAAATGGATGATGCCGCAGTACGCAAAGTACTTGCAAGCCACATGATTAAGCATTATCCAACTATTCAAATTGGTAAAAACGTACACATTGGATTTCCTGTAGGACGTGAGATTGAAGGTTTACCTGCTTACTTCCAAGTAGACTTAATGACCATGGCTCATGCCCATGAAATTGCCAAGCACCATGAGCATGATTACTCTGTTAAAGATAGCCCATACGGTGGACAGGATCAACAGTTTGCCCTGGCCAGTTTGGTTAACACAATTCCAGGTGCTCCTGAAAGAACTTATCAGTATAACGGCTTTGGCGGAGCATTACAAAACCGTGCTACAGGCGAAGTTATTACACGTGACATCGATAAAGTAGCAGAGATCGTCTTGGGCAAAGGCGCTACAGCAGACATGCTAGGCAACGTAGAAAGCATGATTGCCGCAGTTGGCGGTATTGATAGCCCACGTTTAGCACAGTTCCGCGATGACATGGCTAAAAAGTACCCACAACTTAAAGAAGGCTCTGTAGACTGGTTTAAAGCTATTCGCTCAAAATTAGCTGTATAAGCCCAATTTTTTCTCAAAGTGGTAAATAATATTACAAAGGCTCACAGAGTAGTGAGTATTTGATAAGCATAACGAGGAGAAAATATTATGCCATCATTAATCGGATCAACAGTTGCAGCCAATTATGGCCGCATGGTTTCAACAGAGAATTATTCAGAATCAGCTGGTGTACGTACCTATACAGGTCCATTCACACAGTTCGGAACACGTCAGTTAAAGTTCTTGAAAGTTACAGCAGTAGAAGCAGACGGTTCTACAGCAACAAACTTTGCTACAACTTACACAACTGCAAACAGCGACTATGCTCTAGCAGTTCGCGCAATCCAAGCATTTGCTGAAGTTTACGCAGTTGGTACACCAGATTCAACTGGTTTCATTGCTATCATTGCTGATGACACACGTAACGGTGCAGAAGCTAACAGCAACGTACAAGCTACAACATACGGTGCTTTGGAAGCCGCTATCGTTGCTAACTTAGCAAACGGTGGTTCTTCAGCTGCCACAGTTGCTGAATTAACATTCGACGGCGTAGCAATTAGCTAATCAAATTCCTAGGGATGGGAAGGAAGAAGCCTGCTTTATAGTAGGCTTTTTTTACGGCTGTTAAATATAGCCATGGAATACAAGTTATATACAACCGTTGATATCACAAGCACTGGACAGTTTAGAGCAGAAGCTGGCAAAGAAACTGACCGCTGGAAAGAGCAAAACTTTCAAACAGTTTTACTAACACTTGGCATCAGGGCTAATATATCTTATTACAATAAACCCTCTATGACTACGGTCAAAGGCAGTTTACTAGGCTTCAACACAGATGAACTAATCCGTGTATGGCGCTTTGATTTTTATACAGAACGCGATAGCTTGTTTGAATTAAACGGCAATCCAGTAGGCTATCTTATAGAAGACTTTGATCTAGTTCCGTTTATCAGCGGACTAGCAGAAAGTATGGAACAAAACTACGATATTTTTGTTACAGAAGGGCCTAGCCGCAATATCATTTTTCATCAAAAATAATAAATACTCGTAGAAGGCACAAACACTAGGCAATTAATCATACACTAAGCAACGTGCTTAGACACATTAATTAGAGGATCGCCTAAATGGCCACAACAGCAGAACGACTTGGTATCGTAGAAACTAAAGTTGAAAACTTAGACGAAAAGATTGATCACTTGCAAGGTGACATCAAATCTGGCCACCAGGATATCAAAGACGAGCTGAAGAAAATGTATGACGCTAGCTGTACACAACATGCTGAACTAGCTGGTAAAATTAAAGACTTGGAAAGTGTTAAGAACAAGTGGACCAAGTACGGCATGATGGGCCTTGCTTTCTTAGCAGGTGCTGGCTGGATTGGTAATGCTAATTTACCAACAATCCTAAAATTCTTAGGACTATAAACTAATCCCCAATGACTGACAAACGGCCGCAGGTATATTACCATGCGATTGATTCTGTGCCGGGCTGGGAAACAATTACTAGAGAACAACTAGACAAGATACACACTAGCGGATTGATAGACGTATGTGACTTGCACATTAACTGTCATTACAATATCAACAATTGGCAACAGTTTAAACAAGACTATCCGCATCCAAACATTACATGGCATACATCCACAGCAGATCCTACAGAGTTCGAGCACCCAACTTACATCCTGATGAAGCAACACGCAGATGCTACCACTGACAACTACTATGCACTTTACATACATCAGAAAGGCATAACTCATACAGACATAAAAGCCACATACTGGCGCTGGTATTTGGATTACTTTAACATAACACGTTGGCAAGACTGTATCACTTTACTGGATACAGGCAACTATGATACTTGCGGTGTACAGCGTTCTGCTCGTACAGACGACTTACCTACGTTTTACGAAGGCAATCAATGTTGGTATACTAGTCAGTTCCTACGCCGTGCAACGCCATTGCAACTGCCCAGCCAAGTAGGCTATGTTGCTCAGTATGATATACCACACACTATGTACAGATCCGATGTAGAACTGTGGGCTTGGCACAATAACGACCGATGGTACAGCTTTCATCACACCGATCTTAACCTGTATTGTTCCGAGTATCCACCGGATAAATATGAGTTATGAACCTCAATGAATTTATTGAATCTATAAATCCAGTAGCACATAACGAAACACTCAATCCTAAGCTATGGGACGGCGATACACTTATTCCAGAAGTGCGTTTTCAACTGATGAAAATTGCACGTCATTTTGCTGAATACTTAAATGTAACTAAACTCAATTTGAAAGATATTACAATTAGCGGTTCCAATGCTAGTTTTGGTTACAGCGATAGCAGTGATTTGGATCTGCATTTAGTAGCAGTAGTTGATCCAGGACAAACAGATCTATACGATGCCAAGAAAAATGTCTACAACAGCAAATACAATATTAAGATTAAAAACATCGATGTTGAATTGTATGTGCAAGATCATAAACAAAAACATCACAGCGCAGGAATCTACAGCGTATTAAACAATTCTTGGATTAGCGAACCAAAGCCAGGAGTGCCAACTGCAACTGCTAAAGAAGTCAAAAGCAAAGCCCGTAATTATGCTGGCCGTATTAATCAAGCCTTAAAGTCAAACGATTTAGACACAGCCAAAGATACTATGGCAAACATACGCAGACTACGTCAAGCTGGGTTAGAACAGGGCGGAGAAGGTAGTATTGAGAATCTAGCATTTAAACTGCTCAGAGCTCGCGGGCAAATTGATAAATTACGTAAATACATAGATAAATTAGAAAGTGCTTCTTTAAGCATTGGAGAACAACATGAAAGTTAAACAAATCGTTAGCGAACACAAGAAAGGTGTTAAGGCTAAAATCTACGCTAAGAAACCAAAGCCACTAATTGGCGCAGAAGCACAAAAGAAGTCTGAAGAAAAGCGTAAAGCAGAGCAAGCTAAGAAAAAGCAACCAATGCCTCCGTCAAGCAAGCAACCAGCTAATTTGAGTGAAGATCCAAACATGCAAGCTGGTAAACCACTAGGAACAGTTAGCAAAGTTGATCCAACAACTGGCAAAGTTACATACAAGACTCCAGACGGACAAGAACAAACTACAGATCCAACACAACTTACACCAACTGGTTCAAACAATCAGTTAGGCATGAAAGTTGCTCCAGCTACACCAGGACAACAAATTGTTGCTGTTGCTGAGAACCCAGCTGGTCCAGTAGCACAAGTCAATACAAAGGCTAATCCTCCAGTAGTTATGGATAATGCCGCAGGCGGAAGTCCATTAAGCATGACCAAGACTGGCGAAGAGATTACTCCAGAGCTTATTGCTAGATCCTCACCAGATTGGCAAGAGCGTACAATTCAAGCTAATGGAAAGACATATACTGCTTTGTACAGCGGAACTCGCGGATATCGTGTTGGCCGACAGACTTATCAAGCAATCATGGGCGGAGCAATGCCAATGCGTGAATCAGAAGAACTAGACGCTATCAAGAAACTTTCCGGACTATGAAAATAAGCGAACTACTAGGAGGGTTTACCCAAGAAGCTCCAAAGAGCAAGTATTCTCTCCTAGACGAATTCCAAATCTATATGACTAACGAGGAAGCTAGTCTTCTTAAAAAGCTAGACCGTCCAGTTAAACTTAGCACATTAAGCGAACACGAACAATTCAAGATTCAGGCCATGATTCGTAAAAGTTTGG
>JACCED012017088.1_pt1 | contig 14108 bp, 14 predicted proteins | sample 7455021 | NCBI WGS metagenome assembly JACCED01 (sample SAMN15323456, study PRJNA562643) | freshwater metagenome | isolation source: river surface water | place: USA:Blue River Watershed | collected 2017-08-19 | reverse complement strand
TCTGGCAAAACTTCGGCTAGTTCACTTTTGAATCAAGCAGAGCCTCACTGGGTCGGTAGCTCAGTCGGTAGAGCAGCGGACTTTTAATCCGTTGGTCGCGAGTTCGAGTCTCGCCCGACCCACCAATACTCTTAGGGTACGTACTGATCACATCCCCAATACCATGGGATCAATTAGATTATGTTATTGAAGTACTCATTAGGAATTAGCAGCACAGAAAGCCAAATCGCATTTCCTAATTAAATCCATCAGATATTTTGGACGTCTTAAACGAATAGCTGCAGTCAATGATAGAAACTGTCTGTCAGTTATAAGATTTATAATTAAGCGATGTGGTTATTACTTATCTCCTTTGCTACCAGCGTCATCCTCACGGGCTTTGTGATTCGCTATCAGCACCTCCATAATCACGTAAGTGGCGATCATGACTTTGCTGGTCCCCAAAAATTTCATAAAGCGATCACGCCTCGAATTGGAGGTATTGCCATTTGGATAGGGATAGCGATTGCAACCCTCTATAAATGGATAGGGAATTCTGATCTAGGAAGCCTTCTATTTCTAGTCTTGGCTGCTAGCCTACCAGTCTTTGTTGCCGGTATTGCAGAAGACCTCACAAAACGCATTGGCGTTAAGATCCGTCTTTTGGCAGGATTTCTCTCTGGTCTGATCTTTCTGTTTTTATTTGACATCACCGCCATGCGCTTTGGTTTTGGGGCGCTCGATCTCTGGCTTAATCATCCCTGGTTTGTGGTTTTATTTTTAGCGTTTGGTGTTGCTGGGGTCTCCAATGCATACAACATCATTGATGGCTTTAATGGGCTAGCTAGTATGGTCGCCATTATTTCAGCATTGGCAATCGCCTACGTTGCCTTTAAGGTGGGAGATGCATTAGTTCTCAATCTCGCCTTCATTTTGATTGGCGCAATCGGAGGGTTTTTTCTATGGAATTATCCCCGGGGTCTTATTTTTTTAGGCGATGGCGGCGCCTATTTGATTGGCTTTGGTATCGCGTGTCTATCGATTCTTATAGTGGCACGCAATCCAAGTGTTTCTCCTTGGTTTGCCATTATGGTCAACGCCTATCCCATTTTTGAAACGCTCTTTACGATTTGGCGGCGTAGCATCCACCAAGGGCGAAATCCGGGGTTGCCTGATGGGGCGCATTTTCATAGCCTCATTTACCGACGCATTATGCGCTGGGCACATACTGGTGACCAATCGCATTGGGGAAATGCCAAAACCTCGTCCTACCTTTGGGTCCTCTCAAGCCTGGGGGTTATTCCGGCACTCTTATGGTGGAACTCTACCTTAGCACTCAAGATTAGTGCGATCGTTTTTGTACTGCTCTATAACCTCACCTACCGCCAAATGGTGACCTTTCGCACCCCACACTGGCTTGGTCGCCCCCCCCAGAAATAGGTAGAAACTAGCGTTCTTATTTCTCGGGCTTATAGAATCCTTTTTTAGGACGCAAAGGATTTAGATTGTTTGAGTTTCCGCTCGAATGGGACTGATGCAATTCATGTAAATCAATAAAATCAATGGGATAGGAAGTTCGTTTTGCAAAAAGGAGGTTGGCCAATCACCAACCTCCACACGGCTCACTGATCTAAATCAGGCGAAATCACAACCTCTTCATTCATATTGGGCGCAACCAACGCATCTGAAGCCTCTAACAACCCTTGCTTGATTACGGCCTCATGTTGATCCAAAGCCGCTAAAGCAGAATACCCCTTAATAATCCGATTCTGAAAATTCGTGGCATACCGAGTAGATTTTTCAAAATCAATCGATGCCTCCATCTGCTCGGCTCGCAGCCCATCAATAATGGCTTGATAGCGCTCGGGGGCCTCTGCCCAAACAAAGTGATAGGGGAAACGTTCATGTAGCTCATTCATGAGTGCGGCCAAATTTAAAGTGACAGCAGATTGGCCATAGCGCTGACCCAAAGTCATAATAAAAGAGCTACTCTCTTTTGCGCGCACCATCACATATTGATACAAGGCTGGATAGCGATCTTTTACTTGGGCCGCAAGTTGATCGGAATACTGACTTTTAAGTTGATTTGCCTCATCATAAATTTCCGCTACACGAGCGGCCTGTTGTTTATCCTTTCCACCATTGTTAATAAAAAACCATGCGGGTAACTTCTCTACGATAGCCTCAGGTAAGCCAGCACGCTCACAAAATGCTTTAGCAATTGTGACCGACTGCATAATGCCGGTCAGCATCTTTTGCTCGATATACATCATGCGCTCAATACCTAATTGGGCCTGCTCAATCGATCGCAGAAGAATCAAGCGGCTTGGATCGTCTGCACGCCATTGTGCCCTTAATTGTGCAAAGAGCGCCTGCTGGCTAGCAGCGTCCTCATGTGGCAAGTATGCTTTTACAAAGAGCGAATCTTTGCGAGCGTTTTGCGAAGCAATTGCTTTACCGGCCTCGTTTTGGGTCCTGAGGCAAGACTCTTTTGACTCATCGTCATCTCAATACTCCTTAGAGTTGTTTTAGGAGTATTGATTAGGACATGCATCAAAAATCTAATGTCCCGGATTAATTATTGAACCATTTGCTGCGTAAAGTGATCCCTCTCCAAACGATTGCCTAAACTGCGGTACATGTCCAAGTTATCAATCGTGTTTTGAATATGGAGCAGGTGATAGATTTTGGTCGCGAATGCTACAAATGGGCTTAGAATTGCTCCGGCGAATCGTTTATTGACAATTGGTTTTTCGCCATAACCCACTTACCAAGCCCGAAAGATGGCTGCCGATAGCAAAGTGCGACAGGGGGTTTGATTCGGACGTCCTCGGGCTTTTCGTAGGATTGGATTTTGCATCGTTTGGCCTTGCAATAGCCAGGCACGCCGCTGATAGGATTGGATCAACTCAATGGCCCGCAGTACGATGAGTTCAATTATTTGAACCTTGTCTTGATTCTGAAATGGCGTGCTGCGAACAATTTTTCGTAATTGAGCACGAAGTTGTTTTTTGTTTTTCATGGGGGTTTTTTTTCTTTCGAAAACTAAAACACAAGTAGACGACTAATTGCAAACGCAAACAGCTTAGCAAATAAAATCGGTTTTGTGTGGGCATTGTTTATTCTTTTTATGAGCAATCAAATCGAGCGCATGAGCTCAATAAAAAAGTTTGCAATCGCTTAGTAATGAAATCTATCCAATGCTAACTAAAGTTAGAACACAAAATAATTTATTAACGTTTGTTGAGGTTTCATAACAATTGGTACGGTTCATCAATTCTGAATTCGCCACCGAACACCGGCCCCGGATTCGGGGCTGCCAATAAACTCAATTCCGGCTTTCTCAAAAGCTTTTTTAATTGACTCAAGGGTTCTTACATTACTAGAGGGAACTCCCTCTGCTGACTCCAATCTAATTAAGGTAGAAAAACCGATATCCGCCTTCACAGCCAAATCCCGAGCTGTCCAACCGATCAAAGCTCTACCCGCCTTAATTTGACCACTTGTAATCAAAATAAAATTACCTTGAAATGAGTACTTAGTTTTAATTTTAAATAACTAAGTTATTTAATTAGAGGAAAAAAATGCTTAATAATCAAGATTTTACACACAATCGCGCCGCTTTCCTAGGAGGTTCCGACATTGCCGCCGTGGTTGGGGTCTCCAAATACCGAAGTGCGATGGACGTGTGGTTAGAGAAAACTGGTAAACAAGTGGATCGCAAGGACAGTTTTGCCTTACGATTTGGCTCCTTTGCCGAGTCGTTTATTGCCGATGAATATGCCGCACTCAAGGCAGAGAAATTAGCCGATCATCCGCATGGGCTAATTCACCCCAAGTATTCTTTTTGCGTAGGTCATATTGATCGCTTTATTCTGGATCAAACAGATTTGTCTCTCTTTACAGCGAATGGAGTGCTAAATGCCAAGAAACTCCTCGAGTGCAAAACCGTAAATCACTATAGTCAAGGCGATTGGGGTGAGCCAGGAACCGATTCCATCCCCCTACCCTATCTATGCCAATGTCTCTGGTACTTAGGCATTACCAATCTTGCCGAGATCGATGTTGCCGTTCTTTTAGGAGGATCGGATCTGCGGATCTATACGATCACCCGGGACTTAGAGCTCGAGACCTTACTCTTTGAGAAGGCGGATTTCTTTTGGACTGAACATGTACAAAAGGATATTCCACCCAAACCGCAATCCATTAATGATTGCCAAGCACTCTTTCAGAGATCGTGTGTTGGAAAATCGATGGAGGCCAATGCCGAGACGATTACCTTAGTTCAACAACTCAAAACCTTAGAGGCTCAGGTCCAAGGCAATGAGGAGCAAATTGACCAAATTAAGCAAACCCTCATGCAAGTCATGGCAAATGCAGAAGTACTTACTTACTTTGGCAAACCCATCATTACCTGGAAAGCTCCAAAACCCAGTTATCGAATCGATACCAAGCGCTTAAGTCTAGAATATCCTGAAATCGTCAAGGCTTACCAAAACCCGATTCAGAGTAGCAGGCGATTTGTGGTGAAGGATTTACCCGGGCGACTGTTTACCAATGGGGCCATCACAGAAAGTTTTGCATTGGAAGGAGAGGTCAAATGAACAAATGTTCGATCCTGGATATACCCGAAAATATTTTGGATGATGATCAATCCAATCGACAATCAAGATCCAAAACAGCCAAATCAAAATACCTGACAAATCAACGCAATCAATTGGAAAGTGACTTCACTTTGAATGCATTAGTCAACGAGACCCCCAATACTCTAGGGATCGCCATGGAAGAGCTTCGCCATTGGATCAAAGAAGCAATCATTCCAAAAGATGTCCTGAAATCTATCCTAACAACGGCTAAACACTATCAGCTCAACCCTTTATTAGGTCAGATTGATTGGGAACTCAATGAAGAGAATCATTGGGAAATATACATTCCGATTGATGGGTGGATTAGTTTGATTCATCAGCAGCCGACTTTCCAAGGAATCGCCTTTGATCAATCGCCTGAGACTGAAGATGGGATTCCTATTTGGATGGAGTGCACCATTTACCGCTCAGATCTCACCCATCCCATCACCGTGCGGGAGTATTACGCGGAACTCAAAACGGATCATCCGGTATGGCAACAAATGCCGCGCCGGATGCTGCGGCATAAAACCTTACAGCAATGTGCGCGCTTGGCATTTGGAATTGCAGTTCCTGAGTCCAAAGCCCCCATACCGTCCAAGAACATCACAAAATCCTCGTTCATTAAAACGTCGGTATCCATCAATCACAAAGCGCTGCTCAAGGAAAAACTAAACATGAATAAATTTAGAGCTTGATACAAGTTGCTATCAGCCACCGAAAACTCCATTAGAGGAATTCGAGATCGCGCTTTATTTCTTGTTGCATATGACACTCTATGCAGACGAAGCGAACTTATATCACTGCGAGTCAAGGACGTCAAAATTAATATAAAGAATGGTGTATAGAAATAATCTATTCTTCTGAGAAAAAGTAAGACAGATCAAGACTCAACAGGAAAGTGGTTACATCTGAGCCCAAGAACTATCAAAGCCTTATCAGAGTGGATAAAAAAACTCCCAGAAGGTCAAGAAATGCCATTATGCGGACTCAATCGCGCCCTTGATTTGAGTCGACAAATTCGCGCTGATCAGATTAATCGAATCTATAAACAAATTGCTAGGAAAGCTGGCTTAAATGAATCTGAAATTAAGGGTATCAGCGGACACTCTATGCGGGTGGGAGCAGCTCAGGATTTACTCAATTCTGGGGCTAGTATGCCAATTATTATGCAGCGGGGCAGATGGTCAAAACCCGATACTGTGATGAGATATATAGAAAATGGGATCCCTATAGCCTAGGCTGCTTCATAAAATTTGTAGTAAAGCCAATTAATGCTATTCAGAATAAAAAACCTGTTCACCCTTATGATCTTCAATAAACTCAAAACGAACCGTCTTTTCTATTGCCTCAATTAATGGGACGGGCGGCATAAAACCAGTTGATTCGATTGCTGACTCATATACTGAATTGGCGCAAAACTTTTTGACTCTAATAGCACTGATAGGAAACTTTTTTCTAGTAACCCTGGCTGCAACGTCAAAACAAAATCCAATTAACAAACCAAGGGTAAATGGAAGTCTAAATTTAATCTCAGCAGATTTTCCCAGTAGTTTATTTACATAGACAACTAAGGCATTCATTGTGAAATCAGGTTTATCTATGTAGTTATAGATATGAACCCCCGGCTTGAAATCTAATGAATGCTGCAAGAATGCTGCAACATTCTCAACGTAGGCCATCGACTTTCGGTTTAAGCCATCACCAATCATTACGAATCTCCCAGAAGCAATTTGCCTAAGCAAATTAAAGACGTTTCCTCTATTGCCCTCACCGAAAACCACAGTTGGACGAATAATAACTAGAGTTCGATTTTTTGGATCTTTACCCTGCCATTCTTTGTAGACCTGCTCTGCCTCCCACTTGGTTCGGCCATAATCATTAAAAGGGGCAATGGCACCAGATTCGTTAGTTCCAGGCGGAGCAAATCCATAAACAGCCACCGAGCTTGTGAAAATCATTTTTGTAACTCCAGCCTCAGTAGCGGCGGCGCATAAATTCCTTGCGCCAAGAACATTTACGTCGTCATAAAGGCTTAGAGGAGAGACATCATCTCTGTGTTCTGCAGCTAAATTTATAATAATAGAATTGTCAAGAATTACACCCCTCAGCATTTCTAGATTAGTAATATCTACAACTTTAGTTCTAGCCCCAAAATCAACATTTTCAGTCTTATCAGTTATAAAAAAATCAATTCCAATTCTTGCGAATCTTTTACACAAACAAGTTCCGATAAAACCAGAACCGCCAACAACATTAACCCTTAAAATACCATCATTAACCAACCTTTCATGAGATTTGAGCATTAATTACACCAATCTTTTTGAAAATTGCATTAGCAACAACTTCTGCATCAATCATGCCAAGGCACGCTACGTCTCCTCTGCGGCAAGCACTTGGAACATGACCCTCAAAACTACGCAAGCAAGGTCGACAATCGATTTCGACTTCTATTGAGACACTCTCAGAATTAATCGAGCCCCACTTAGAATATATATTCGGACCAAAAATACCCACAATTGGCACCCCCTGAGACTCTGCAAGATGCAAAACTCCCGCATCATTTCCAACAAATAAATTAGCTACATTCTTAAAAATCCATAACAACTCCAAGAGCGTCCATTCATTAATAAAATCTATTGCACTCAATCCCGACATGTTTAAACTTTGCTTCAATTCAACCTCATCAGGACCCCCAACAATCATAAAGTTAGCGTATGGATTAATTTTTTTAATTATGTAGATATATTTCTCCAAATCCCATCTTCTAAAGGAGGCATTCATACTAGATCCAGGATATATGGCGATAGTAGGCAGTCCAGTAGAAGCCAAATTACTTGCCAATTTCTTCAATTTTTTGCTCGGGATAAATTTTGAAAGTAGTTCGGGGCATTCAACACTGAACTCGCTTGGAACCCCATCAAACTCTGATACTATTAATTGAACAATCCTTCTAAATTGTATTTTTTCATTTTCCCTAGAATCATAAGGAAGAGAAATACCAAAGCTGGTACCTTTAATTTTCGTTTTAAAACCAATGCTTACCCTGCCAAAATATGAAATTAATTCAGATACTTTATAGTACTGATCGCAATCAATAACTAAATCAAATTTCAATAATACATAAAAAAATCTTGGGAAAAAAACAACCATCTTAAAAATATCTGTCGGTAAAACGTATATTTTTTTAATGAAGGAAATATCTTGAAACAAAGATGGCTGCGAACGCCTTGTTGTTAGTAATGATATTTTTGCATCAGGAAATGCTTCTGACAATAATCGAATCGATGGAAGAAGGCACAACACATCTCCCATGGCTGACAGCTTTATAAAGAGAATATTTTTAGGCTTCTCAGATAGAAATTTACTGTTAATCGGCAAACTCTTCACAAGCGAAGAAAGTAATCCGTCCATGAATTTCAGATTATTTAACTTCACTTTGAAGCACTTTCAAGAGGCGCATAAAATTTTAATAACATGCAATATCGTTCAAATCTCAACATTTTTTACTTATATTATTAATGGTAGAATTGCACTCATTCCACACAACATCACCTCAAAGGTTGACACAATAATAACAAAGGACTGAAGAATATATCCATTTCGAATAATGATTGCTGGTTTGTAGGGCTTCCGGCGTTTTTTATAGTATTGTCAAACCGTATACTACGCATTTAGAGTGCCTGCAAATTTATGTAACTCAAATATGCGCATAAAAAAATCAAGGCTACTCAAAACTTTTTTCAGGAGAATACAGTTCATAAAAAATTTAGCAGCGAAAGCGCTGTACCAAATGAAAATCTTCTGATACTAATTTTAATAGGCCAGCATCATGATTGTTCATATATCAGTGTGGAAAAATAGAGGTGGAGGCACCTCTGTAGCCCGTCTTCTCGCCAAACTCAATGGAACAGCAGGCTTGCTATTATTTTTAGAGAGTAGCAGAGAGGGCGTCGATGGGGGTGCTGGTCAAATCAAGAGTGAAACTTCCATCTATTTTCTTGACTTTCTTGCGAGCTTGCGTTTTGTTGGCAAGCTATTAAAGACTAACTCAAAAATCTTATTACATAGTCACGGACGCAGAGCTGGATGGCACTCTCGTTTGTGCCGCTTGTATTATGGGAAACGCGTTCTTATAGTTCACAGTTTTCATGGGATTGCATCTAATACTGGCCCAAAAAAATTTCTTTCAACCTTATCTGAAAGCTTATTATCCACACTTACTGATGCAGTCATTGCAGATGGCAAGGCAGAGCTTGAACTCTTTAAAAGAGCGCCAAGATTATTTTGCCCATCTTACCGAATCATGCCTGCATATGATATTCATAATCTAATCCATCGGCAAATTACCTCCATTCGTCAAATTGGTTTCGCCGCAAGAATGGATAAAGGGAAGCTTCATAATGAGCTAATTTCGCTCATTGCATCATTTAATTCCAAACACCCACATAACTGCCTAAAACTCATCCTCTGCGGTGACGGCCCTTATCGTGACAATATTCTGACTGCTGCCAAAAACGTCCTAGGTGAGAATTTTGAATACTTGGGTTTTGTTGGGCAGATTACTGATTTTTATAAGAGGATAGATGCTTATGCCCATTTTTCAAAGTACGAAGGATTGCCAGTATCGCTTGTAGAGGCGATGGCTTGCGGGCTTCCTTGCATTGCAACTAATGTTATTGGCTGCAAAGATGCACTTGAAATTCCTGGGACCGGAATACTAGTCTCACTGAACGATTTTCAGGAACAATTAGCCTCTCTAGAAAGATTGGTATTTAATATTGATGAGACCATGATAATGGCAGCGCTCGCAAGAAAGTCGGCTATTGAAAGATTTTCGCCCGACACATTTAAATTTTTACATGAGATGATTTATAAGGAAGTCAGGTGCTTATAATCTAAATATTACTTAATTAGTTTTTTGAGGATTATATATTGACCTATAAGTGAAGTCATTTTGTCAAAATTCTCTCTTATTCAACATAATCAAACACAATATAGCAACCAATATGCCAAGCCCCTATTGCGACCCAAGTGAACTAGCTCACCTTGCAACACGCCGTAGTGAGAGTTTCTTAAAAAATGATATAGCCCTTAAAAAGTCTAATTTATCAGGCGAAATAAAGGGAAAGAGAATACTTATCATTGGAGGTGCCGGCAGTATTGGCTCTGCAGTTGTTGAGTCTTTGTGTGAATATCATCCAAGCGCAGTTCACGTCCTCGATTCAAGTGAAAATAATCTTGTTGAGTTGGTGCGAAGTCTTCGAAGCCGAAAGAAGGGCCTTTCTGTTGCTAATTTCAAAGCCTTGCCTCTTGATATCAGTTCAGCTGCCTCAGAGCATTTCTTAAATGATGCAGAAAATTATGATGCCATTTTAAATTTTGCCGCTCTGAAACATGTTAGATCTGAAAAAGACTATTACTCATTGCTGCAGATGCTTGATACAAATATATATAAGCAAGCCTGGCTATTGAATTGGATGCAAGACTCTAATTTTACCGGACGGTACTTTTGTGTTTCAACAGATAAGGCAGCAAATCCAGTTAGCCTGATGGGCGCCAGCAAGCGCATAATGGAGCACATAATGTTTAGTGGCATTATTGACCAAGACCCAAGATCCAAAATAAATTCTGCTCGCTTTGCAAACGTCGCCTTCTCAAATGGAAGCCTTTTACAGGGTTTTCTTTACAGAATTAATAAGCGCCAACCCATTGCGGTTCCCAAAGATACTTTAAGATATTTTGTATCATATCAGGAAGCTTCCGAAATATGCATGCTCGCAGCCTTTGGCTTGCCTCATAATACTATTGCAATACCAAAACTTGATGCACAGAATGATGCCGTTGCATTAATTGATGTCTGTTTTGCTACACTAAAACACTTTGGGCTTTCACCAAGATATTTTTTAGATGAAAGTGAAGCAAGATGCGAGGTGGGAAATTGCATCGCCAAAGGCTTTTACCCAGTAGTTTTAAGCGAAAGGGATACATCTGGAGAAAAAGATATTGAAATTTTTTCCGGAGAAAACGAGCGGATTATAGATATAGAAATGCCCAATCTATATGGGGTTCAATACAATAGATGTGACATCTCAGAACTCTCAAACTTCCTCAAATTAATAGAATCCGCAATTATTGGTCGCCAGAGAATTTCCGTTGCAGAATTACTCGATGGCATTAAGAGCGTTGAGCCGTCATTCAATCATACCTTCACTGGGAAGTCGCTGGACGATAGAATGTAAATCACGTCGATCAAAAATACATCCCCTTTGAGGAGAAAATAATTGAAAGCTGTAATATTAGCCGGAGGTCGTGGCGAGCGCTTACGCCCATACACCACTGTATTGCCAAAGCCTTTGATGCCAGTTGGTGATCGCCCGATTTTAGAGTATTTAATCATGCGCCTTGTTGGATACCAGTTTGATGAAATTACAATATCTGTAGGATATTTAGCCTCCCTAATAGAAGCATATTTTTCAGATGGCTCAAAGTATGGGGCTAAAATTTCCTACCTACGTGAAAGTAAGCCTTTAGGCACCGTCGGACCAATAAAGAGACTGCAACATGAGAATCATGACTGGCTTGTAATGAATGGTGATGTGCTTAGCGACATTGACTTTTCTAAATTTAGAGCATTTCACCTAGAAACAAAGGCGGATCTTACTATAGCAACATTTAAACGTATAAATAAGATCGATTTTGGCGTACTCAACATCGATACCCATGGATACTTGCAGTCATACATTGAAAAACCAGCAACTGATTATCAAGTTAGTATGGGAATTTATTATTGCTCTCCTAAAGCACTCGAACTAATTCCTTCAAATAGTTATTACGATCTTCCAACATTGGCAACGGAGCTTTTAAGCAAAGGTAGAAAAGTTGCATGTTATTCACATGATGGCACCTGGCTTGATATTGGACGACCAGACGACTATGAGTTTGCTCAAAATAATTTTGCCGAGTTATTAGGTGGGGATTAATCTAAGCACACCCCCAGTCTTGATTACTGGAAGTTCAGGATTTCTAGGTCGGCATATTGTTGAGCAAATACATGCAAGAGGTCATAGCTTAGTTCACATTAGCAGAGATCCAAAGAGCCTTAACCCAGGACCAAATGATCGCATACTTAAAGCTGATTTATCCCAACAAGGTCACTGGCAGGAGGTGATTTATAAAATCAAGCCAACTGCAGTGATTCATTGTGCCAGCGCAACTAGCGGCTCGGCTGAAGAACTTTGGAATACCAATGTTGTAGGGTTACAGAATCTTATTCACGCCTTAGGAAATGATGCGCATTACATTTTGGCTAGCACCGGAGCAGTCTATGGCGATGTTAGCCAATATGAGGACGTAAATGAAACTTTTTTACCAAACCCATTATCTGAATATGCTAAAAGTAAATTATCTCAAGAGTTATATTTGCAATCAAATTCTCTTAGCTGTTCAATACTAAGGATAAGCAACTTAATTGGACAACACCAGAGTAGCAAATTCTTTGTAGGTCATTGCATTAATCAAATTAATAACTTTAAGCTAAATAATAATCATATTAATATATTGAGGGTAGGTGACTTAACAGCTACTAGAGATTTTATTGATTGCAGAGACGCAGCCAGCGCTATCACACTAGCACTAGAGAGTAAGCTACAAGGAGTTTTTAACCTATCGTCTGGAAAGTCAACACCATTAAGTGATGTTATTGAATTTTTGATAAAAATTTCTGGTTTAAAAATAAGTGTTGAGATTAACGATATATTGGTTAAAAATTTAATAAAACATCAATGTTTAAATAATGCAGCCCTTCAAAGAGCAATTGCTTGGCATCCAAACATTACGATCGAAGACAGCTTAAGATTCGCCCAAGAAGCAGTACAATAATTTCATTAATTGCAAGAACTTGCTGTTATTTTCACAGGATTCTATCAACTTCTTAAATAAATACAAATACTGCCTTCTTAGCAACTAAAAGTATAGTAAGCATGAAAAAACTACTAAAAACTAGAATCAAAGCTGTTATTAAATGCTTAGCTCAGCTCTTCATCTCGCTACTTGGCGGTAAATATATCATTCAAGTGGTACTGGAATCAGCCCTTGGAAATTCAGTCTCAGTGTGCCATGGTAACGTGACCATGCTTTTTGTTACACCAAATCCGCTATGCCACTATCGTGCTTCAAGCTTCTCTAGTAAAGAGCCAGGCACCTTAGAATGGATCGACGCTATACCAACTGGGTCAGTGATGTGGGATATAGGTGCAAATATCGGACTATATTCTATCTATGCGGCGAAAAACCGCAATGTTAAAGTACTCGCTTTTGAGCCATCGGTATTCAATCTGGAGCTCTTAGCCCGCAATATCTTCCTAAATCAACTACAGAATGAGGTTATCATCGTGCCAGTAGCATTGACATCTCAAACTGGCCCCAACTTATTCCACATGAGCAACACTCAATGGGGTGGCGCACTATCCACTTTTGGCGAGAACTACGGGCAGGATGGCAAAGATTTAGCAAGCTTATTCGAGTACCAAATCTATGGCATTTGCATAGATGATCTCCAAAGCACCTTGGGAATAACTCCACCGAAATATATCAAGATTGATGTTGATGGTATTGAACATTTAATATTAACTGGTGGCGCGTCTGTTCTAAAGGGGGTTGAAAGTATATTTATTGAGATTAATGACAATTTTGCAGAACAGTCAGAGCAGTCTTCAAAATTGTTAAGGCAAGCGGGTCTAATGCTGTATCGTAAATGTGATAGAGCTGGTAACCAGTACAACCAATGGTGGGTAAGATCCAGTGATAGCAGAAAGGAATGCTAAGATGTCCTATTATCCATTGCTCCGCGCCCCGGGCTGCAGCGGCATAACAATGCTACACAACTTCGCGCCTAATAATTATGAAGAAGATATAAAGCGCGAACGTTACGTTAACTTAACATGGTCCGATGGCCAGTTATGGCAGAGCCGTAAACTTGGGATACTGAAATTCGGCGCAACCATGAGGATACGAGCTGCCGATGTAGCTGGAATGGTGTCGAATAGCGCTCTGCCCTTGCTCTCACTAAGTGATGTACCGCTACCATACGAGATAGACAAACTTCCCACTGCAGGGATGCCGCGCACCAATACACCAAACTGGCGCGCCACTATAGGCTTGCAGTCGCTCAGTGGTGCTAGTACTTACTATCAAGGTGAGATAGATCCATTTCCGTTGCCGGGTTCTATGTTGACCTTCGGCCATTTTCTACAAAACGGTGCGGAAGTGGAGAATTTCCTTCTAATGATCAACCTTGAAGTTAGTCCCAAGGCGCGCGAGGCTAAACTTGAAGTACGTGATGCGGCAGAACCAAAGCGCCTGCTAACAAGCGCTCCAGTATTCAACAATCAGGTCAATATTGTAAAACTAAACTGGACTAGTATGAATGATGCTGAGCTACCAGTTCTTGTTTGCAAGCACATGTCTGCCATTCCGCTGTACTTTTCTCGCACTTCAGATGGC
>JACCED012057025.1_pt1 | contig 14118 bp, 16 predicted proteins | sample 7455021 | NCBI WGS metagenome assembly JACCED01 (sample SAMN15323456, study PRJNA562643) | freshwater metagenome | isolation source: river surface water | place: USA:Blue River Watershed | collected 2017-08-19 | reverse complement strand
TATGTTACAGATAATGAATATATTTACAGCAAAAATGAATGGATTAAGAAAATATAAAGAAAAAGATTAATATTTCAATATAGATTTATAAAGAAATATCAAGTTTAATGTTACTAGTAACTGCCCTGAAAAATATCTTATATTATATTATAATGAATTTAATTGAGTTTTTAAAAACTCATTCTAAAATTAGTAATCAATTTATTGATGATTTCTTTAATTTATATGATATTAATAACCATAATACTTTTATTATTAATTTAAATAATGTAGCTAATTGATTGAATACTAATAAAAGTGATCTTAAAGATACATTGTTATATTCTTATAAATTAAAAGTAGATTATATTATTAATAAATTATTTAGTAATGGTAAAAAAGGAGCACCTGGAGAAGAAATATTATTAACTATTCGATGTTTTAAATTATTATGTATGCAAAGTCGTACTAAAAAAGCTGTAGAAGTTCGTGAATATTTCTATGCTCTTGAAGAATTAATTGATAAATATAAAAATTATATTATTGAAGGTTTAAAAGATAAAGTTAATAAATTAGAACATAATCAAAAACCTAAAGTTAATCCTACTAAAGGTGTTATTTATGTTATACAAACTGCAGATGATTTAACTTTATATAAAGTTGGTAAAACTAAAAATTTAAAAAATAGATTAATTAATTATAATTCTGATAAAAAAGATGATATTCAACCTGTATATAAATTCGAATCTGATGATATTAATGCTGTTGAACATTGTATTAAAGGTTTTATGAAAAAATATCAATATAGAAAATATAAAGAAGTTTATCAAGTAAATATTGATATTATTAAAGATTTTGTTAATAAATGTGGAGAAATTGCAAATTATAGTATTAATTTAACTGAAAAAATAAAAACATCAAGAATTAAAAATAATAAAGAATCAAATTATTATTTTGTTATCTATAAATAAATTAATATAATTTAAATTTTTTAATATTTAATATAACCACCAATCATTTATTTTTGATAAATCTTTTGAATTTATATTATTTGAATTTATTATTATCTTATTTATCTTATAATAATTTATTATTTCATCTAATATATTTATTTCTTCATCTATTTCTAATACATCAGATATATTATCATTTATTATTTCTTTTATATTATCATCTAAATTTTCTAATTTTAATAATAATAATTATATCTTTTTATTTTTTATATCTCGTATAGCTTTCTTTTTTATAAATTCATTTGAATACTTATCAATTTTTTCTTCTAATTTATCTTCGTTTATTATATCTGTTAAAGCTTCATATATCTTTTTTATTAAAAAAGAAGTTTTTATTCTTATATTATCTTCTTTTATTATTTTATTTTCTTCTTTTAATATTTTATTTTCTTATTTTAATATTCTATTTTCTTCTTTTAATATTCTATTTTCTTCTTCTAATTTTTGAATACGAATATCTTGAGATTTAATAATATTTTCTAATTTAATAATTTTATCATTTTGAAATTGAATAATATCTTCTATTTTTAATATATTTTGTTCTAAATCTTTCATATTTTTTTCTAAATTATATATCTCTTGTTCTAAATTTATATTAAATGTTGTATTTTCCATTATATATACTCATTACTATTATTTTTTATATTTATTTTATGAATAATAAGTTTTTTTTTCAATTTTTATTTAACTGTTTATGTATTTATTTCTATTAAATTCTGTAGATAATTGTTTATTTATTTAATTAATTAATTTTTATTTTTATTATCATTAATAAAAATTTAATATTTTCACTTATATCATAAAATGATAATTTAATTCTTATAATTTTTTTATTAGTTATAAAAAATATAAAATACTTGTTAATATATCTAAATTTTTATATCTTTAATAAAATTATTTTTCTTATAAATTTCTGCAACAAAACTCATATATTTTTTATTAAAATAATCTTTATTTTTTAATATTTCCACTTATATGGACTTTTATTTTTTATAGGCATTTATAAATAATATTTTTTACGAACAATATAAATAAAAATAGATACTAATCAGAGTAATAACAAATATAAGAAAAAGATTAAGACATATATAATACTATCTATCATTATAAATATTATAATTTTTATTTTTTATGAATTTAATTATTTAGAAAAATATAGATATTATTGAAACTAATTCAAATAAAATATTAAACAAAAATTATAAAAAAATAATATCCATACATTATATATAATATATGGATATTTCAAAATGTTCAAATTATCAAACTTTACATAATGAAGGTTATTTAATAATTAAAAATGCATTAAATGATAAAGAACTGTATGAAATTGAAAAAAGTATAAATAATAAATTAATAAATTATAAATTATTAAAATTATTTATTGATAATATTTTTATACAAAAAATTAATAAAAAATTAAATTGGAATTGTGAATATAATAAATTTAGATTAAGTAATAATAATAATTCTGATGCTTCTGGAATGCATAGAGATGTATTATGTTATGATAAAAATAAAAAAATATATCCAATTTTTACATGTTTAACATATTTAAATAATACTATTTTAGAGATTGTACCAAAATCACATAAAAATCCAACATTTAATATATATGAAACTTTTAAATTATATTATAATATAAAAAAAATTAATATAAATCGTGGAGATATATTAATTTTTTTTGCAACGATGTTACATCGTGGTATTTTTACTGAACATTTAAAAAATAGATATTTATTACAAGTTTTTGAAGTATTTCCAAATATTGAATTATATAATTTATATTCTAATAAAATAATTCATGTTAAAGGTGATGAAAAATATAAAAATTATATGACTAATATAAGTAAAAATAATTTAATAATTAATATTATTAATTATTTTTCATTTATAAATAGTGCGACTGGTTATGGTTATAATGAAAAAATTATTAATAAATTAAATATTAATAATTATTTTACTTATATAAGTTCTGAAGGTTTTACAAATAATATGTTTATTATACCTAATAAATTACAAAAAATAAATAAATATATTTTAAATAAAAATTTAGTTTATTTAAATAAAAAAGATACTAATACTTTTAGATATTATAGTTTTAATAAACAGTTTATTAAATATATTTTTACATTATTATTCATTATATTAATTTTTTTATATATTATATACAAATGTTTTAATTAAAAAATTGAAAAATTAAAATATTAATATATTGATATATTATCTTTAATAAAAAATAATTATGAACAATCTTCTGATTAAACATAAGAAATTATTACAAAAATATGATAATAAGGATATTAATGAATTAGATGATATATTTTTAGATTTATATAATGAAATTAAAAATAAAAAAAAAATATATGATATTGAAAAAATTATAAAGAAAAAAAATACAAAAAATGGTATGAAATATTATGTTAAATGGAAAGGTTATAGTGATAATCATAATAGTTGGATTACTCAAGATAATTTTTGTTAATTTTTATAATATTCATTTAATAAATAAGTTTTTAATTCATTAGTTATAAATAACTCACGTCCTGTTCTTAAATTTGTATCATAAAAATTATTATCATCAATTTTTTCAATAATTTTATTACATATTAATTTATTATAAAATATTTTATCTAAATTATTTAAAGTACAACTATTATTATTATCAATATTTGGATTTGGACATAAATTATTATCTATCTTTACACAATTTGTTTGTTTTTCTGTTACATATTTATCTTCATTTTCTCTTCTTTTATTATATGTGTCATTTCTATTCTTATCTAATAAATTTAATAAATGATTAATAGAATTCATATTATATTCTTCTAATTTAAAAAATATATATTTTTTATTTTCATGAATAAATCTATAATATAATAGTACTCTTTTTTGTGAAATATTATCTTCTTTTTTATCTTTATCATCAGTTTCTAAATCACATAAATAATCTATAGGTTCATTAAATATTAATTCTAATTTAAGTTTTTTATTACCATATACTTGTTTTATTGAACCTGAATTAATAGTATTATCTGGTAATACATTTTGTTTATCATATACATCTAAATGAGTTGCTGTCCAATGTATACCAGGTAAAACATTATCATCAATTATATTTTCTGTAGTATCTTTATTATATGTTAAAATATTAAATAATCTATTATCAGAGTCTTCAAATACAATTGTTCCTGATAAAAAACACATTTCATATGATTTTAAAAATATAAAAAGTTTTTTTATAAATAATGTGATATTATTTATTCTTTCTTTTTTTATATTATTTATACGTTCATATATATTAAATATTATATAAGTTATTGTTATTAATAAACATATTATTGTTATTAATATTGTTAATATTATTATAAATATTTTAATAGCAGTTGAATTTCCTGATAATTTTAATTTATCTGATAATTTTTTAAAGGAATTTAATTTATTTTTATCAATAGGATTAATAATATATATTAATGTTACTATTTCAACAAATAATCCAACAGATGCTAATATTAATATTGTTTCAAATGCTATATTAACACCTATTGATATTTTATTATCAATTACTAATAAATATATAATAAATGGTGTAACATATATAATTGTAAATATAAAACAAAATAATGATAAATGTAATGGATTATATATATAATTATAAAAAATATATAATATTATTCCAATCCATGTTATAAATTTTACTATTAAACCTATAAATAATACATAATATCCACCATTTTTATTTAAACTATCACTTTTTTCTTTATAATTTAATAATATTCCACTACAAATAATATTTATTATTGAAAATATTATACTTATAACAAGTAAATATTTATTTTCCATTATATATTATATATATTAAAAAAAAATTAACATTTTATAATTCTTAATTATAAAAAAATATTTTTATTTTTTACTATATATAATGAAAATTAAAACAATTAATTTAATATTAATATATATTATAACTTTAATATTAATATTATTAAATAGAAAAAATGAATATAATGTTTTTATAATCTTATTATTATCTTTTATTTTAACAATATATTTATATAAAGTAAATATATTATTAGTATTATTTTTAGGAATATTATTTTGTATAGTTGAAATTATTTGTATAAAATATAAATTATGGAAATATAATTTTACAAATAATATAATTCCAATATGGTTAATATTAGCTTGGTCAATGTCAGTTATATTTATTTTAGAAATAAATAAAATTTATTTATCAAACTTTAACTCACGTAAAGCATAAAAATGCGGATCCAAAGCTTGATTCATAATATAGAAAGTAACAACTAATTCTGGTTTTGGAGGATAACCTAAATTAGTTATTTTTTCAATATTATCTAATTCACTAAAAACTGGTTTATAACCAAGTTTTTTAAGCATATCATCAATATCTTTAGTTGTTATATCTTCATTAACAACTACTCCTAAAGCTGGATATAATTTCTCAAGTTCATCATATGATGTAACTTTATCAATTGCACCAACTACGCGATCACGAGTAATACGAATTGTTGAACTCATATTGTTTTTAATATAAATAAATATATTGATTATTTATTAAATTTTTTTATTATAATTCGTTTATTTTATAAAAAAAATATATAAATATATTATATATTATAATATATGCTTCTATAGCTCAGTTGGTTAGAGCGAACGGCTGTTAACCGTTAGGTCGGAGGTTCGAGTCCTTCTAGAAGCGAACATTTAAATTAATTAAATATTAATATATTTACTTAATTTGAATCCATTCATTAATAATATAATTATATTTCCAAAATTTAATTATATTATTACTTATAAGTATATCTTCTTTATAAGTATTATTAAATTTTAATATTTGATAAATATATAAAAAAGATGAAATAAAAAAACATATACTTGTATATTCTAAATTATTGTAATTATTATTATAAAATATTTTAGGTTTAATAATTTTAATATATAAGTTATTAAAATTATTAATTATATTTAAATCTATCTTTAATGGTTTGATTTTTAATTTTCTTTTTGTATCAATTGGTAATTTAGATAAAATATGATAATATAAAATATCTTGAGGTATTGATTTCCAAATATTATCCATATAAATTTTTAAATTTATTTGTTTAAATTCTTAATTTATTTTGATCAATTTTATTTCTTATATTTTCAATTAATACATCAATTTCAGATTGAAATAATTTATCAGTTATATAAGTTTGTTTATAATTTAATAATCCATTAATAGAAATTTTTAATTCATTATTTAATCTTATTAATAATTCATTATTATTAATAATTTCATCATTTAATGTAAAAGCTTTTTGATAAATATTATTTATAAATTTAAAATTATTTTTACGATTTATATCATAATACCATCTAGTTAAACTTTTAATATAACTATAATCAATATTTAAATATTTATCATTATCAATAATTTTATCTCCAATTTCAATTTTAGATATTAAACGTAAATTTATAAATATATCATCAATATCAAATTGTGTTAAAGAAATTTCTTTATTATCAATTTCTTTATTATCAATTTCTTTATTATCAATTTCTTTATTATCAATTTCTTTATTATCAATTTCTGTTGTTTTTTTATTATTCATTTGTGAAGTTTTTTTATTACTATTATATGAATTATTCATTTAAATATATTATTATATTATTAAGAAATTAAAACACAAAATATTGTTTTATTTGATTTTTTAGATATTTCATTCATATAATCACATAAACTAATTTTTTTTTCTTCAAAAATAAATAATCCATATATAAATAATATTAAACTTTTAGCAAATTTTTTTTGTTCATTATTGTCATTTAAAAAAATATTATTAAATATTGTGAATATTTCATCATTTAAATATTCATTATTATCTTGTAAAAATTCAGTTATAATATAATTTTGTAAATTATTATTATAATTATTATTAAAATTTTTAGATATTAAATTATAATATATATTACATTTATTTATATCTTCTTCTAGTAAAATATTATTTATATGACCAAAATTATTTAATATTTTGCAATAAATATTGTTTATAAAATTTATTAATATATTTAATATTAATAATTCTTTATTATTATTAATAATATTGTTATATATTGATATTATATTATTATCAGTATTAAAAAAGTAATCTATACATTTACTAATACATAAATTAAATATATTTATATTTAATATATTATTAAATATATATTGAACTCTATTTAATATTAGTTTATTAAGTGTTGTATCAAAATAAATACTATTAATACCATTCATATAATCAATATATTTAGATGATAATTCAATATCTTGAATTAATGTTCCAGGATTAAATATTTTATATTCAGTACTATTATTTTTTAATATAAAATCTTTTTTTGATAATATTTTATTATTATATTTATCATACATAAATTTCATCCAAATATTAGAATTATTATTTGGATTTAATATTGGAACAAATAATATTATGTTATCATTTATTTTAAAATATTTATCTTCTATTTTTTTACTATGTAAATTTATTATATTTACATAATCTGATGTTTTTTCTATAACACTTGTTTTATTATTTTTTGTCATTATAATATAATCAAGATAAAAGTAATTAAACAGATTTAAAATTTCAATTTTAATATTTTATAATTATGTCATTGATAGATGAAATAATAAATAATTTTAATAATTTAAAATTATCATGTGATATTGATAAAATAACATGTTTTAATGATATTAACGAAAATATTAAAAATATTATATTAATTACTAATTTTGTTACTTTAGATAATATAAAAGAAATTAATTCAATATATATAATATATAATAATTTTAAAATAGTAATTAATCCTATTAATTATTATAGTATAAGTTGGATAGAAAAATATAGTAATGATTTTGATTTTTTAATTGGTAAACAAATAAAATCTATTAATAAATTACAACATTTTCAACATATTTATGAAATTAATTTTGTTAATTCTGATGATATTTTTTATTTTTTAATAAAAAATTCATATAATGGTTTGATTAATATACATATTGATAGATTATAAACACCTATTTTTACAAAAAAAATCATGTAATAAAAATAATTCTGCTAATAAATGTAATATAATACCTATAATAAAAAATCTTAATATTATATTTTTTATTATATTTCCTATTATATTTCCTATTATAATAAAAAATATTCCTTCTAATATACTATCTATAATTAAATATTTATCATCTATATCATTTTTTTTATATTTTTTACAAGCATATCCAATATTACAATATAATTTATGTATTCCTAAATAATTAGCTAAAAAATGTTTAAAAAATCCAAATATAAATAAAAAACAATTATTAGAAAAAAATGGTGATATAAAAATATATAATATACTACAATAAAAACCTACAAATATTGATTCATATATATAATTCATATATATAATAATAATAAATTAATTTAAATAGTTAATATTAATAATAATAATATGGATATTAAAAAAAGTATTATTACTAAAATATTTTATAATGAATTTTTTGAAAATAAAAAGATGTATTATATTATTGTTAATGTTAAAGATTATGAAAATAATAATGTATCATATTCTATTAAAGGTAATACTATAACTAAACCAGAAATTAATGATATATGTATAATTACTAATTATAAAATTAAACATGATAATGAATATAATAAAGATACATATATATGTAATTATATAAAAATACAATTGCCTGTTGATGATATATATATAACAAAAAGATTATATAATATTTATGAAACAGAATTAAAAAAAAACCAAATTACAATAAAAGAAATTAAATCATTAGTATCAAAATATAAAAATGATGTATGGAATATTAACGTTAAATTAATATCATATATAATAGATAAAAATATTGATTCACTTATTGATGATTTATGTGTGTATTTAAATACTATAAATATTAAGTTATCTATTGATAAAATTGAATTAATTATTAATATATTTGATAATGATAATGATAATGAAAATATTAAAAATATTTATGAAAAAAATAAAAATTTATATCAAAGTAAAAAAGAAATATTATTTTATTCAATACAAGAAATAATTAATACTATCCCTTGGATATTATTAACAATAAAAGGTATTAATATAAATATTATTCAAGATATAATTAATTCATTAAAGTTGTCAAAAGATGATAAATGTAAATTTAATATAATGTTAGATATTTATGATTTTTGTTATAATAAAGGTCATATGTGTTTACCTAAAAAAGTTATAAATATTGAATATAATAAATTTATTGATGAATTAGTAAAACAAAAATATTTATATTTATATTCTGATTATATTTATATATATCATTTATATCAAATTGAAAATAATTTATCAGAAATTTGTAAAATAAAAATTAATAATATAAATGAAAAATTAAATTATAATTCTTCTCTTACTGAAGAACAAAATAAAGCTATAGAAAATGCATTAAAATATTCTTTATCTTGTATAAATGGTGCACCTGGAACAGGTAAAACAACTTGTATATATGGTATTATAGAAATGTTAATGAATAATAAAAATAATGCAAAAATTGCTTTATTAGCACCAACTGGTAAAGCACTTAATAGAATTAAAGAAAGTTTAAAAAATATTAAATATTTTGATAAATTAGACTTTTTTACAATTCATAAATTTATTCATTTAGCTAATAATAAAAAAATTATTGACAATGAGAATATTAATAATGAAACAAATTATGATATATATTATAAATATGATAATGATAAATTTAAATTTGATAATAGTAAATTATATAATACTATAATTTGTGAAGATATTAATATTAATTATGATTTAATAATTATAGATGAATGTTCAATGATAGATAGTAAATTATTTTATGATTTTTTTAATATTAAAAATTTGAGTATTAATATTTTATTAAATGCTAATATAGTCTTATTAGGAGATACTAGTCAATTGCCATCAATTGGTCCAGGTGATGTTTTTAAAATTTATTTAAAAACAAATATTATTCCTAAAATTACTTTAACAAAAATTCATAGACAAAATGAATCTAATTTATTAACATTAATAACAAATATACAAAATAATAAATTACCTGAATTTCAAAATAATGATGATACATATTTTTTTGAAAATAAAAATAATGAAGATGAAATTAGCAATGAAATTAATAATTTATTAATTAAATATCAAAATAATCTTGATAATTTAATTTTTTTAGCTCCTACATATAAAATAATTGATAAATATCAAAATATTATTAGAAAATATATGAATATAAATTATAATAATGAAACTAATAATAAATTATTAGAAGGTGATATAATTATGTATACAAAAAATAATTATAATTTAGGTTTATTTAATGGTATGATAGGTAAAATTATTCATATTTATGAATCATTTACTATTTATAAATTTAATAATTACTTATTAATAAATGAACAAAAATTAAAAAAATTATTAATTAATGATTCTTATAAATATAAAAATTATATTATTAAAAAAATAGGTACTGATAAATATTTAATTGATGATATATATACAGAATATAATAAAATTATAATTCCACAAAGATATCTAATATTTTTTGATGATGATAAATTTCATAATGTTTGTAAAAATGATTTATATAATAATTATCAATTAGCTTATATTAATACTATTCATAAAATTCAAGGTTCAGAAAAAGATATTGTTATTTTAATTATTGAAAATTCTAATTTTATTAATAAACAATTACTTTATACTGGTATTTCAAGAGCTAAAAAATGCTGTTATATTATTGGTTCTGAAAAAAATTATAAAAATGCAATTAATAATAAATGTAATATAAGATATACAAATTTATATAAAATGATTCAAGAAAAAAAATTGATATTTTAATATTATGTTAATATTAAACATAATATTAAATAAAATGGAATTAGAAAATATGTTTCAAAACTTTAATAATATGAAAATAGATGAAGAAATTGAAGAAATAAAAGAAATTAATAATTTTGAATGTATTGATAATAAAATTAAAAAAATAGAATTTATATATAATATTGAAAATATTAAAATAATATATATAATGTATCATAATATAAAAGTTATTTTGAAAGCTGTTAACGATTGTTTATGTTACAGTTGGATTGAAAAATATAATTATGATTTTACTTTCTTAATTGGAAAACAAATTAAATCAATAGAACGTAGTAAAAATCATAAATTAACTTATGATTTTATTAATGATAAATACAATGATTATGAATGTATTAATATACATTTTTATGAAATACAGTTTTTTGATACTGATGAAATTTTTATTTTTATATTAAAAAATTTATCAAATGGTTATTATGATGGTAATGTTGATATTTTATTTCAATTATGTTAATTTTTTTATATTTATATATAAATAAAATATTTATTTATTAATAATGAATTATGTTATTGATATTGAAAGTAATTTAGTATTTTTAAATTCTTTTGAACAAGTACCAGAACCAGAAATTAAATCAATATCAGTACAAGTACCAGAACCAGAAATTAAACCAGAGCAAATACCAGAAATTAAACCAATATCAGTACCAGAAATTAAACCAATATCAGTACCAGAACAAGTACCAGAAATTAAACCAATACCAGTACCAGAACAAGTACCAGAAATTAAACCAATACCAGAACCAGAAATTAAACCAGAGCAAATACCAGAAATTAAACCAATACCAGTACCAGAAATTAAACCAATATCAGTACCAGAACAAGTACCAGAAATTAAACCAATACCAGTACCAGAACAAGTACCAGAAATTAAACCAATACCAGTACCAGAAATTAAACCAATACAAGTACCAGAAATTAAACCAGAGCAAATACCAGAAATTAAACCAGAACAAGTACCAGAAATTAAACCAATACCAGAACAAGTACCAGAACAAGTACCAGAAATTAAACCAATATCAGTACCAGAAATTAAACCAGATCAAATACCAGAAATTAAACCAATACAAGTACCAGAAATTAAACCAATACCAGTACCAGAACAAGTACCAGAAATTAAACCAATACCAGAACAAGTACCAGAAATTAAACCAATACCAGAACAAGTACCAGAAATTAAACCAGAACAAGTACCAGAAATTAAACCAATACCAGTACCAGAACAAGTACCAGAAATTAAACCAATACCAGAACAAGTACTAGAAATTAAACCAAGAATAGAAATTATTAATGAACAAGAAATTAATATTACTAAAAAAAGAAAAGAAAAAAAAGATGATGTAAATGATTCTTGTTCACTTGATATTTTAGCAATCTATTTAAAAGGACAAAAAATTATTTATATGGAATCTAAAACATATTGTCAACAAATTTTGAATGTACTTATGTTACCTGCTATTTTTATTTCAGCTTTAACAAGTGTATTAAGTTATGCATCTGATAGTTTATCTTATTCATCTACAATTGTTGCTTCATTAAATGGATTAAATACATTTATTTTATCATTAATATCATATTTAAAATTAGATGCTAAAGCGGAAGCACATAGAATGTCATCTTATAAATTTGATATATTACAATCTCAATGTGAATTTAAATCAGGTCAAATATTATTATTTGATATGTCAAATAAAAAAATTATTTTAAAAGAATTAATAGAAACAATTGAAAAAGAAGTTATTGAAATAAAATCCACAAATCAATATATGATTCCTGAATATATTAGAGATAAATATATTAATATATATTCAATTAATATTTTTTCATTAGTTAAAACTTTATTAAGTGAAAGAATTATAATAAAAAATAAAATTAATGCTATTAAAGAAAAAATTAATAAAAATTTAAAATATCAAATAGAATTAAAAAAGAATGAACAAAAATTAGATAAATTAATTTTTCAAGAAAATCAATTATTAAAAAATTCAATAATTGATAATGAACAAATATTAAATGATATAAAATATGAAAAAAATAATTGTAATAATGAAATTAATCTTTTTAATAATGAATTAAATACTACATTAAATATATATAATTTAAATTTAGAAAAAGATAAATTACTTGATGAATATTATAATAATATTCAAGAATATATAAAAATTGATAAAATATTTAAAGATGAAATTGAAAAAAATAGTAAAAATAATTATCATTGTTTTAGTTGGTTAAAAACATAATTTTATTTTTTATTTTTGTGATAAATAAAATATATTACAACAGATAATATTAATAATATTAACATTATTAAAAATATTAAAGAAAATATATTATTATATTTTGGTTTTGTTTTTGTTACTTGTTCTGGTTTTATTTCTGGTTCTGGTTTTATTTTTGGTATAATTGGAATAAATTTATCTCCATGTAATTTACTATTTATATCTGCATTTTTACATAATTCTTTATCATTTGTACATTTATCATTAACACAACAATTATTATCAGAACACTTTAAAACTTTTTTATAAATATCATAATTATATCCACAAAAATTATCATCTATTTTAAATAAATTATTTTTATAATCATTATCTAATTTTTGTGTTAGTTCTTTTTTATAATTATCTAATGCATTATCTCCATGTATTAAATTAGAATCTAAATTATTTATACCAAAATTTTTAAAATTAAATTTATTATTATTACTACAAAAATCATCACCAGTACCACATTTATTTTTTTTTGAACAACATTGATTTTCAGGACATTTAACAATTTTATCATATTTTAAATTAACACCACAATTACCATCTGAAGAAGTTTCAAAAATATATTTATTAGCAATATCTTTATAATGTTTATCTCTAAATTTTAAATAAGCGTTATAATCACCATACTTATCTCTATTTATTATAGATATATCATCATAAAAATTAGGATAATAACATGTTTCTTTATTAAATCCACATTTACCATTTTCTGAACAACATTGACCATTAATACATTTAGTTCCATATTGAACACCACAATTACCATCTTTAGATATTGGTATATTACTAATATATAGTAATTTTTATAAAAATTAAATTATTTTTATAAAAATTAAATTATTTTTTAATATATAAATGACATATAATTTTGAAATAATAAATCTTTTTATTTATAAAGCTATAAATAAAATTCC
>JACCED010587698.1_pt1 | contig 14129 bp, 10 predicted proteins | sample 7455021 | NCBI WGS metagenome assembly JACCED01 (sample SAMN15323456, study PRJNA562643) | freshwater metagenome | isolation source: river surface water | place: USA:Blue River Watershed | collected 2017-08-19 | reverse complement strand
CCGGCCACCACGCCCAGGGGCTGGCGCATCGTCCAGTTGTCGATACCGGTGGACACCTGCTCGGTGTAGTCGCCCTTGAGCAGCTGCGGGATGCCGCAGGCAAATTCAACAATCTCAATGCCGCGGGTGACCTCGCCTTGCGCGTCGGTAAACACCTTGCCGTGTTCGGCGGTGATCAGGTGCGCCAGCGTATCGCGATGCTGGTTGAGCAGCTCGAGAAACTTGAACATCACCCGGGCGCGGCGCAACGGGGGCGTTTCCGCCCAGGCCGCAAAAGCACCCTTGGCGGCAGCAACTGCGGCTTGCACTTCGGGGGCGCCGGCCAGCCGCACCTGTCCGGTCACCGCGCCAGTGGCTGGATTGGTCACCTTTTGGGCGCGTTCAGATGTACCAGCCGTGCGCTGGCCAGCAATGTAGTGGTCGATGTGCGGGATGCTCATGAGGTCTCCGGTTGGGGGGCTGGCCGGGCCAGGTTGGTTGTGGGGCTGACCCATTGACGCCCGAAAGGCGTGAAGGATATCGCCCGTCAGTCTAGGCAGACGACCTCGCGCTTGCAACAAGCCATCCTTGAATAAATTGTTCAATATAGTGAACAATAAAACGATGGATGAGCAAAAAATCAGTGCCTTGTGGGGCCATCTGCACTGGCTGGGCACCTTGGCCCAGCAGGGCAGCTTTACCGCGGCGGCCGCTCGGCTGGGCGTGAGCAAGGCCGCCATGAGCCAGCGCATTGCAGAGCTCGAGCGTGCGGCGCGCGTGCCGTTGGTGCAGCGCACCACCCGCAGTGTGCGCCTGACGGAAGCGGGGCAGCGCCTGGTGGATGACACTCGAGCCGCTTTCGAGCAGATCGAGAGCAGCTTCGCCCGCGTTCGCGACCGTGCCGAGCAGCCCAGCGGCCTGATCCGATTGACAGCCCCCGTGGCCCTGGCTCGCCAGCAACTGGTGCCCTTGCTGGCACAGTTTCTGCGCGAGCACCCCGAGGTGCGGATCGAGCTGGATCTGTCAGACCGGATCAGCACCCTGGCCAGCGAAGGTTTTGACCTGGCCATCCGTCACACCGAACGCGCTCCCGACACCCACGTGGCCTGGCCGCTGTGTCGCACCCAGTCGGTGTTGGTGGCCACGCGCAGCTATTTGCGCCGCGAGGGTTTGCCGCGCAAGCCTGCCGACTTGCAGGCGCACAACTGCCTGCACTACCCGCGTTCGCAGGAGAGCCCGGCCTGGACCTTCGAGCGACACGCCGCCAGCCAGGGCGGCCAGCGGGTGACCGTGCCAGTTAGCGGTCAGTTTGCGGCCAACAACAGCGAAGCGCTGCGCGAAGCCGCCCTGACCGGCATCGGCATTGCGCTCATGCCCGACTTCAGCGCACAGACTGCCCTGCAGCAGGGCAAGCTGGTGCGCGTGCTGCCTGCCTGGAAGCCGGTGGGCGCTTTTGCTGAAACCATCTATGCCATTCGGCCCTACACCCCGCATGTGCCCCGTGCCGTCGCTGCGCTGGTCCAGGCCCTGCGGCAGGGGCTGGCCAAGGGGTTTGGGGGATGAAGGGCAGCCGATCTTTCTGCTGGTTTTCGCCACCCTTGGGCTAAGCTCAGCGCCTAACCACCTCTGCCCCGCCTATGAACACGCCCACACCGAGTCAATGGCGCTTGCTCGGTCAACGCCGCTTTGCCCCCTTCTTCTGGACCCAGTTCGCCGGCGCTGCCAACGACAACCTCTTCAAGTTTTCGTTCACGGTCCTGGTGACCTACCAGCTGCAGGTGAGCTGGCTGCCGCCGGCGCTGGCCGGCTTGGTGATTGGCGCGCTGTTCATTCTGCCCTTCGTGCTGTTTTCAGCCACATCGGGGCAACTTTGCGACCGGCTTGAGAAGACCCGTGTCATCCGCGCTGTGAAAAACCTCGAGATCGTCATCATGGCGGTGGCGGCGCTGGCTTTTGTCATAGATGCACCCGATGTGCAGGCGGTGATTCTGTTGGCCTGCACTTTTCTGATGGGACTGCACTCCACGCTGTTCGGCCCGGTCAAGTACGCTTTGTTGCCGCAGGTGCTGGCCCAGCATGAGCTGGTCGGCGGCAATGCCTGGGTGGAGTCGGGCACCTTTGTGGCGATCTTGTTGGGCAACCTGGCTGGAGGTCTGTTGATCGGACTGCCTGAAATCGGGCCGCAGGCGGTGGCCATGGCTTGTCTGCTGCTGGCTGCTCTGGGACGTTTGAGTGCGGGCCGTATCGAGCCGCTGCCTGCTACCGATCCGCAGCTGCGCATCAATTGGAACCCGTGGACGGAAACTCGAGCCAACTTACGCTTGGCCCGCGAGGATGCCGTGAGCTGGAACATGCTGCTGGGCATCAGCTGGCTGTGGTTGTTCGGTGCGGTGTTCCTCAGCCAGTTTCCGGTGTTGGCCAAAGAGGTGCTGCGGGGCAACGAACAGGTCGCCTCGCTGCTGCTGGTGGTGTTTTCGATCGGCATTGGTGTGGGTTCGCTGCTGTGCGAGCGCCTGAGCCGAGGCACCGTGGAAATCGGCTTGGTGCCACTGGGCGCGCTAGGCATGAGTGTCTTTACCCTGGACTTCTGGCTCGCCACGCGCAGCCTGCCGGCGGCTGAGTTGATGAACCTGAGCGCCTTTCTGGTCCAGCCCGCGCACTGGCGCGTCTTGATGGACCTGGGCCTGCTGAGCCTGAGCGCCGGCCTCTTTAGTGTGCCGATGTACGCCTTGATCCAGGTGCGCAGCCGCGCCAGCCATCGCTCGCGCATCATCGCGGCCAATAATATTCTCAACGCCCTCTACATGGTAGCCAGCGCGCTGATCTGCGCCGCCCTACTGATGGCCGGCGTGTCCTTGCAGGGCTTGTTTCTGTTGCTGGGGCTGGCCAACCTGCTGATGCTGGGGTGGTTGCTGCTGCGAGTGCCCGAGTTGTTGCACAGGGCCCAGGCGGTGGTGCGAGGTCGCCCCTAGGCGGGGTGTAGTGCAATGATGCGGACCTCTTGAATCTGCGCGTCTCTTAAACTTCTGCAGGTCCAGTCCTCCTTCGTGAGCGGCGACTGCCGCTGACCGCGTTCATGTTTCTCTCTGAGTCCCAATCCCGACCCCCTTCGGTATCTTGGCCCCGCTTGCTGGGCGATGTGGGTGGTACCCATGCACGATTTGGCTGGCAGCGCCAGGCCGGTGCCGAGATTGAGCAGATCCGGGTGCTGCCGGTGTCCGACTACCCCGACCTGCGCGCTGCGGTGGAGAGTTACCTGGAACTGACGCAATTGGGCCGGCCAGCATGTGGCGCTCTGGGCATGGCCAATCCAGTCGCTGGGGATCTGGTGGCCATGACCAACCACCATTGGCGCTTTTCCATCGGAGACATGCGCGCCCAACTGGGCTTGCATCGTTTGCTGGTGCTCAATGATTTCACCGCCCTGGCCTTGGCGCTTCCTCACCTGCAGGCGTCGGTCAAAGTGCCTGTGGGCGCCGCACCGCAGCCCGCCGAGCGGGCCACCATCGGTCTGATCGGGCCGGGCACCGGACTGGGTGTCTCGGGCCTGCTGCCGGTTCCCGGGACCGAGCGTTGGGTGCCCATCGTGGGCGAGGGCGGTCATGTCAGCCTGAGCGCAAGCACGCCGGAGGAGTTCGCCGTCGTCGAGCAATTGCGCTTGCGTTACGGTCATGCATCGGCCGAGCGCGCTCTGTCGGGTGCAGGCCTGGTGGACCTCTACCACGCGCTATCTCGGGTGCGCGGCTTGCCCAGTGCCGAGATCACGGCGCCGGCGCAGGTCATGGAGCAGGCTTTGCGTGACAGCCCTTCTCTGGCCAGCGAAGTGCTGGATTTGTTTTGCGGTTTTCTGGGTTCTGTGGCGGGTGATCTGGCCCTGACGCTGGGAGCACAGGGCGGAATTTACATAGGGGGCGGTATCGTGCCGCGCATGAAGGATCGTTTCATGCAATCGAGTTTTCGTGCGCGTTTTGAAGCCAAAGGCCGATTCAGGTTGTATTTGCAGGGCATCCCGGTCTGGCTGATTGATGCCCCGGTGTCTCCGGCTCTGCTGGGCGCCTCGCTCGCCCTCTCGCTCTACGATCAACCTGAAGGCCACGCGGCCTGAGGTCTGACCCCGGAGGGCGATGCCCGAACCCGATTGCTGAATCGGAAGTCGCCAGCGTTTGCGTCTCAGCGGCTTGAGGCCCGCAGCGATGCGGGCCACCTCAGAAGGAGATCACTTCGGTCACCGGGTCGTCGTGGCGGGCGGTCAGGCCTGGCCGGGGTGCGGCCACTTCTAGGCGCGCGCCCTGCCTCACCAGGATAGGCAGCTGTGACAGGGGCGCCTCCAGACGATGCGTCATGCCCGATTCGTAGGCGGTCCGGGTGTAGAAGTCCAGCCACTTCAAGCCATGGGGCAGTTTAGGCAGATAGATCGAGCGATGGCGGGCGCCTTCTTCCACCACCGGAGCCACCAGCAGATCCTGGCCCAGCATGAAGTCGTCGCAATCTTCGAAGCATGATTCATCATCCGGAAAGTTAAAGAAGGTTGGGCGGATGATCGGCACATGCTCTTGGCAAGAGGCTTGTACGCAGGCCCACAGATACGGCATCAGGCGGTAGCGCAGTTCGATGGCCGCAGTGACCTCGGCGGCAACTTCTGGGTGCATCCAGGGCAGGTTGCTGGCATTGTTGGCCTTCCAGGAATTCATCACCATGCGCGGATTGAGCGCACAGGCCTGCACCCACCTGAGAAATAGTTCCGGGCCAGGCAGCGGCCCAAAAAATCCGCCGACGTCGTGCCCCACATTGAACAAGCCCGACAGACTCATTTGAAGCCCGGTTCGGATGTTCCATTTGAGCGTATCCCAACTGGTGGTGTTGTCGCCCGACCAGGTCTGGGCGTAGCGCTGGATGCCCGGCGGACCGGCACGTGTGACGGTGAACGGCGGGTCGGCCTGACCCGGCGCAGCCCCGTAGGCTTTTTGCGCCTCGAAGGTGGCGCGCGTCATCAGCAGGGCGTGCAAGGGCCGGCTGCGATGAATCGGCATGGCTTGGCCCCAGCCGGCGCTGTAGGCGTCTTCGGCCGCAATGGCGTACTCGTTGTTGTCGTTCCACCCCACCTCGATGCCCATGTCAAGGATCTGGACCCGCAGTTGTTCCTGCCACCAGGCCACAGCCTGGGGCTTGGTGAAGTCCAGGTGTGAGCCCTGTCCATCCCAGTAGGGCTCGACTACCGGGGCCGATGTCTCGCCATGTTCAATGAAGGCGTGCTCGGCGGCCAGGCGAGCGTAGGCCGGGTGGTCGTCCAGCAGGCAGGGCTTGAGATTGGCCACCAGTTTCATGCCAGCGGCGTGAAACTTGGCATTGATGCCGCGTGGGTCTGGGAACTTGTCGCGGTTCCAGGTGAACACATACCGTTGCTTGCCCCGGCTGGAGTAGCCCGAGCCGTAGTGAAAGGACGAAATCGGCACCCGTCGGCGCTGACATTCGTCGATGAACGCGGACAGCTTTTCCTGGGCGTCGGGGTCGTCAGCCAAGCCCATTGCGGTTTGCGCAAAGCCCAGCGTCCAGCGTGGGGGCAGGTGGGTTCCGCCGATCAGTCGCACAAACTGTGACACCACCTCAGCAGGGGTAGAGCCGAGCATCAGGTAGTAGTCCAGGTCGCCATCGTCAATGTCGACACTGCGAAACAGGCCGTGGTAGTTGTCGTGTTCGCAGCCCAGGTCAAAGACGCAGGTGGACAGCGTGTCGTAATAGGTGCCGACCCACAGACCGCCCGCAGTTCGGGTCATGATGAAGGGCCAGTGCTTGTAGAGTGGATCCCCGCTGCGGGGGTCGTACCCGATCGAGTCCTGACCCATGCATCGCAGTCTCCGGCCATGCAGATTCAGCGGCCCGGTCTTGTCGCCCAGGCCGTAGAAACGCTCCTGGGGGTCCCTGACCACGCTGTGGCGCACCAGGCCGGTTCGACGCTCTCGCAGGTAGGCGCTGGTCACCCGGTCTTCCAGGACGGTCTGGCCGGTGAGCGTATCAGACCATCTCACTCGCACCGCCGAGCCCGGCCCGCCCTGCATGTGCGCGGTCAGCCGCCCGGCGCTCAAGGTCTGGGCATCTAGCGCAGTCACGAGCGGCCGTGAAAACCCGTCGACGCTCTCGCGTGGACGGCCGCCCCAGGGCACATCGGTTCCTGGTTGCGGGGCGATGGCCCAGGTGCGCGCTTGCCTGAATCCGTCGGCCGGCAGCCAGGTCAGGCGAGCCAGGGTTGGTGAAAGAAAGACCAGTTGCAGCGACCCTCCGTCGGCAAGTCGGGCCTGGGCATCACTGTGGCTGCTGGGCTTTAATTGCCAGCCTTCTGTGGTGACCGGGGTCATGCGCTGCCCGGCTCGATGCGATCGCCCTGGGTATCGAAGGCATGTACGTGCCGTGGGTCGACGCGCAGGTGGACCAGCTCTGCGTGGGCGAGGTGCGACTCGGCGGCGGCCAGCAGCTCGATCTTTGTGCCATCGGCCAGCTGGCCGCGGATCAGATGCTGCGATCCAAGGTATTCGGTGTTTTCAAGTCGCACGGCGAGCCCTTCGTCGGCCGCGCAGGGCAGCCAGTGTTCGGGACGCACTCCGACAAGCGCTGCGCCGGGGGGCAGCGTGCCGATCAGCGCTGCATCGCCCTGTACGGCGGACAGCGGCAGGAAATTCATCCGGGGGCTGCCGATAAAGCCGGCCACAAAGGTGTTGCACGGCCTTTGATACAGCTCTTGCGGCGAGCCGACCTGCTCGACGCGGCCGGCTCTGAGAACCACAATTTTGTCGGCCATGGTCATCGCCTCAACCTGATCGTGCGTCACATAAATCATGGTGGCGCTGAGCCGTCGGTGCAGATCACGCAGCTCGGCTCTCATGGAGACGCGCAACTCAGCGTCCAAGTTGGACAGCGGCTCGTCGAACAGAAACAGCTTGGGGTCGCGAACGAAGGCGCGTCCGATGGCCACCCGCTGGCGTTGTCCACCCGAGAGCTGCGTGGGCCGCCTTGCGAGCAGATCCTGTAGCCGCAGCATGATCGCGGCCTCATGCACCCGACGGTCAATTTCTGCGCGCGGTACCTTGGCGTTTTCCAGGCCAAAGGCCATGTTCGCGTAGACCGTCATGTGCGGGTAGAGGGCGTAGGACTGAAAGACCATGGCGCAACCGCGATCGGCCGCGCCAATGCCATTAACCAGTTGCCCATCGATCATGATGGATCCCGCGGTCGGATCGTCAAGCCCCGCAATCAGCCGCAAAAGCGTTGACTTGCCGCAGCCGGAGGGTCCGACGAAGACCACGAATTCGCCGTCGTTGACCTCCAGGCTCACCTGGCGGATGACCTCGGTCTTGTCAAAGGTCTTGTCGATGGATTGAAGTGCGAGATGGGCCACGGTCAATTGCAGGAGTGAAGGTCTTACTTAACGCCAGCGCTGGCGATACCGGTGGTGATGTAGCGCTGCAAGAAGGCAAACACCACGGTGACAGGCAGCAGGGTGATGACCGTCATGGCCAGCAAGTAGTGCCACTGGGTGTTGAGTTCTCCCTGGAAGGAGTTGAGGGCCAGCTGCAGGGTGAAGAATTGATTTTGCGACAGTACGATAAGCGGCAGCAGAAAGTCGTTCCATCGCCACATCACCGAGAAGATGGCCAGCACCGCCAGCGCCTGTGCGGACAAGCGCAGGATGATGCGCCAGTAAATCCGCCATTCGCTCGCGTGGTCCATGCGTGCGGCTTCCAGAAGTTCATCGGGGATCGTCAGCATGTACTGCCGCAGCAAGAACACTCCGGTGGGCGTGGCCACTGCCGGCAGGATCACGCCCCATAGGGAGTTGAGCAGCCCCACCTGATTGATGACCAGGAAAACCGGCACCAAGATGATGGTCGGCGGAATCATCAGGGTGGCGATGAGGAGCAGGAATACGGCCTTCTGTCCCTTGAAGCGGTACTTCGACAGCGCAAAGGCCGCCATCGAGTTAAACAGCAGCGTCAGCAGCGTGGCCACCACGGTGATGAAGACACTGTTCCAGAGGTAGGTGCCAAAAGTGAACTTTTGGAAGAGATCGGTGTAGTTGTTCCAGGCGAACCGGATTTCGTTGATCGGCTCGCGCTGGTTGATATTGACCCGGACGCTCTCTTGTGGGGCCGCAGGGTCGACCATATTGGCCACGATACCGATGCGATTGATCTGCGCCATTTCCTTGCGCGATCCGTCTTCAAGGGTCACCAGAAAAAGCGGCAGCGGCTTTTCGTGCCCGGCCACCTGGACACTCTTTTGGGTGTAGGGCAGGAAGGTGGGCGGAAACTGCGCGATCGCCGCCTCGGTCTTGAAGGAAGACATGACCAGCCAGATGACTGGCGCGAACATCGTGAACAAACCAATGGCCAGATAGACATAACTCAGCACATCGGTCCAGTGCAGTCGGTCTCTGCCTCGCGTACGGGTGAGGAATTGCAGCATCTGCATTCAGCTCTTCTTGGAGCCCAGATCGCTGGCGTGGGTCAGTCGCAGTTGCGCCAAGGTCAGCACGATCAAGAAGGCCGCCAAGGCCAGCGACGCCGCTGCGGCCAGTCCGTAGAGATGGATTTGCTCTGAGAAGCCGGTCTGGTAGATGAACTGAACGATAAAGGTGGTGGCAGAGCCTGGCCCGCCGCCGGTGAGCACAAACACCTCGTCAAACACCTGGACGGCCCGTATCGCGGCCAGCACCAGCACGACGACCAAATTGGGCAGTAGCAGGGGCAGTGTGATTTTTGTCAAGGTACGCCAAGCGGTGGCGCGATCCATCTCGGCCGCTTCATAAAGATCTTTGGGAATGGCCTGAAGGCCGGCCAGAAGGATCAGCGTGTAGAAGCCCATGTGGGCCCAGATGGAGATGAAGACCGACCAGAAAAACGCAGGCCCCGCCTGCGTAAGCCATTCCACCGGCTCCATGCCGGCTGCGATCAGGCCTGCATTTAGCGCTCCCTGACTCTGCAGCAGCCATTTCCAGATCAGTGCCACGACCACCGGTGACAGCAGCACCGGATAGAAAAACACCCCCCGCCAAAAGCCTCGGCCCAAAATCTTGCGATTGAGCACCAGTGCCGTAACCAGGGAGAAGAACACCATCAGCCCGACCTGGAGCACACTGAACTTGAGCGTGTTGAAAATGGCCCGCCAGAAAATATCCTTGCGGCAAGTCGATAAGTCCAGGTAGTTGCTGCATTCAAACAAGATGCGGAAGTTTTCCGAGCCCGTGAACGGGCGCTGTGTAGGTAGCAGATTGACGCCGCCTGTGACCGCATAGACCCCGTTGATGAGGATGGGAAGGAAACAAAACACCCCGAACACGATCAAGTTGGGGGCAACAAAAAGCCAGGCGAGATTGCGAACGCCCAGCAGGCGCTGCCCCAGCCGGAACAGGGGTTCAAGCAGGTTGAAGAAGAAAGCCAGAAACTTCATGGGGGCAGGTTCGGTCGACCCCGGGCGTTGGCGCGGGACCTGGCCGCTGGGGCGAGTCCGGCCGGCCCGCGGGGGGCCGGCCAGAGCCGCTATCGGATGTTTGCGCCGACTTTACTTTTGCGCCTGCTTGACCGCGTCGACCATGTCAGCGCTGATCTTGTTGACCGCATCGTCGATCGTGACCTCGCCCACAATGGCTTGCGTGACCCGCGTCACGGTGGGCAGCATGATGGCTCGGTTGAACTTGTAGCCCTGGAACTGATAGGCCACCGGCGCCAGATTGGCCACGCCGGCGCTGAAAGTGGCCAGCGCTGCCTTCGAGGCGGCATCGGCACTGGCGTAGTTCACGCCCTTCCTGGCCAGACCTGCGTGCGCAGGAATGTTGTTGGTTCGAGCAGTGAACTCCGCATAGGCGGCCTCGGATGCCATGAATTCAAGGAAGGCGGCGGTCTGGTTGGGGGACTTGCTGGTCTTCAGGGCCACCCAGGCCGCTCCACCCGGAATGCCTGAGCAGGCGGCCGGACCACAGGGATTGGGGACTGCAACCCAATCGAATTTGTTACTCACCTTCTTTTGCAGGTTGCCAATCTGCCAGCTGCCAGCCAGCACCATCACCACGTTGCCGTTGATGAATTCATCGATGGACGATGCGTAGGTGGAACCGCCAGAGCCGGCCCACACTTCGCGCATCATGGAGCCGTCCTTGTGCCAGTTCACGAACTTGGTCACAGCGGTCTTGTAACCAGCGTCGATGACCGGCTCGCCCTTGGCATCGAAGATCTTGGCGCCATAGCTGATGGCTGGTCCGGCAAAGCGATGACCTGATCGGTCCCAGGCCACTGCGGCTTTTGTTTGGGTGGCGCGTGCCACCTTGCGGGCCGCTTCTATCCACTCGTCCCAGCTGGCCTTGGGCCCGGGCATCGGAACCTTGGCCTGTTCGAACAAGGTCTTGTTCACGAAGGGACCGGTCATCGTCAGTTGAGACATGAATCCGTAAATGCCTTTGTCCTCGGGCGACGGCCGCAGCCAGGGGGCGGTGGCTCCAAAGTTGTCGTCCATGGCCTTGCGGTTCTTCAGGCTGCGGGAAATATCCAGGTAGAACTTGGACAGGCCACCCAGATCGGTCACGCGGGCGATGTCGGGGCCTTGTCCCGCTGCCAGTTGCACCGGCAATTGCTCGACGATGGTTTTATAGGGAACGGTGTCGACGATGATCTTGATCCCTGGGTTTTGGGCTTCAAAACGCTTGGCCAGTTCGGCCGTCACCTCGCATTCGACGCCGTCCTGGTAGCACATGACCCGCACCTCATTGGCTTGGGCCCATCCGATCGCCGAGCACAAACCCGCTGCGATGGCGGCCAGCTGGATGGTTTTTTTCTTCATGAAGGTCTCCTTAAGAGTTAAGAAATGGGTGGGTGCACGGCCCAGGTTTCGGGCCAGAATCCTCGGCATGGATAAATCCGGTCCATCCTCGCCTGAAACCTGGTCTGCGCTCGAGGCCGCTGAATGGGCCTTTGGCCCCATGCCTGCCGAAGCGGTGAACCTGCAGGTCGAGCTTGCACACACACAACAGAGGCGCAGGTATACCCTGTTTCGGTGGCAGATCCAAGTGGGTAAACCTGCATGGATCCATTGGGACCTCTGCCTGGCTTGGCCTTCGAGTGTGGCAGCAGCCCCGGTCCTGCTTACCGCCGATGCTTGCTGGCCCCATGTGGTGGGCCGATCGGCGCTGCGGCACTGTCTTTCCCACCGCGTGGCCTTGGCATGGGTCGACCGGACGCAATGGGCCTGCGATGACCCGGCGCGCATGCATCTGGGCCCGGTCCACAAGCGCTGGCCACAGCAGGTCTGGTCGGCCATGGCCGTTTGGGCCTGGGGGCTCAACGCAAGCGCCGAAGCTTTGCGCAGCGTTCTGGGCCATCAGGTATCCCTCTTGGGCGTCGTGGGCCACTCCAGAGGTGGCAAGGCTGCCTTGTGGGCCGCCTCGGTGAACCCACGGATTGATGCGGTGGTGGCCAACAACAGCGGTACCCTGGGGGCCGCATCGTTGACGGCCCCGCCGCTTCAGGCCGAGACCCTGGGGCAATTGGTGCAGGCCTTTCCCCACTGGGTGTCTGCGCAAGCGGCGCGGCAGGAGGTGCAGCAGCTTTTGACCGATGCCGATGCCCCCTTTCATTGGCTGCGCGCAATCGCACCCAGGGGCTTGTGCATCTTGCAGGCGGCTGATGACCTGTGGGCCAACCCCGAGGGAACGCGCCGCATGGTCGAGCGCCTCGCGCCCAGTTGGCGCGATTTCCCGGGTCGGCTGCAGCTGCACCATCGAAGCGGTGGACATGCGATGAGCGCTGCCGATTGGTTGCAGGCTGCTGCCTTTGTTCGGCGCTTGTCCGAGGGGCATCGGCCCGATCCCCCTCGGTCCAGCCCTGGCTTGCGAGCAGGACCGGGCAGAGCCGCTGGAGCGGCCCAGTACGGGCTCAAGTGAGAATGGGTCGCAGGGCATAGTCACCCTCAGTCAGGCTGATGGCCTGGCCGGTGCGAGCGGATTCCTGTGCCGCCAGGCCAATGACGACCGCAGCGAGGCCGTCTTTGAGGGTCACCTCAACTTGGCCCTGCCCGCGCACGACGGCGTTGAATCGCTGATGCTGATAGAGGGTTGAGCCGTTGTGGTCGCCGGCGCTCAGGGCCACCGGATCGACGGGTACCTCAAGCTCGCGCGGGCCCTTCGGTTCGCGCGGGCTGATCACCACCTTGGGCACGGGTGGTTCACCAAGATGCTCGGGCCAGAAGCGGCCCGGTCCAGGGACAAAGCATTCGGCCTTTCCGAGAGGTCCGACCACGGAGATTTCTTCTTGATAGCGGGCACCCTCGGCAAACATGCACAGCTCGAGCAGCGCGCGCTGCCCATGGGCGAAGTCGACCACCACGTAAGCGTTGTCCAGGATGTCGGGCGTCCCGTCCGGATAGCGTTCAGTCAGGTGGTTGTGCGCCACCGATGCTGAGGCGTACAGCCGAACCGGCTCGCTGCGTGTCATGTGCCGCATCAGGTCGAAGAAGTGACAGCACTTTTCGACCAAGGTGCCGCCGGTGTAGCGGTTGAATCGATTCCAGTCGCCCACCTTGACCAGGAACGGAAAGCGATGCTCACGTATCGTGAGCATGGTGGCCGGCCCAATGTTGGCAGCGCTGTATACCTCTTCGGTCAGGCGCGCCACCGGGGGCATGTAGCGGTATTCCATAGCCACCCAGATCGGCGCCTGGTAGTGGCGCCCCAGACGGCTCAGATCTCGGACATCGGCCAGGCTGGTGCAGGCGGGCTTTTCAAGCAAAACCGGCAGTTGCCGCAAGGCGGCGATTTCACGCAGCTGTTCGGCGTGCCGGAAGTTCGGGCTGGCGATGAGCAGGCAGTCCACATCGGCTGCCGCCACCACCTCGGTCTGGCTGGCTGTCCGCTTTGCGCCGGGTGCCAGTGACAGGCTGGCCATCGCCATGGCATCGTCAGGTTCAAAAATGCGAGTCACGCTGGCACCGGGCAGCAACGCAATGTTGCGCAGGTGCTCCTGGCCCATCATGCCGCAGCCAATGATGCCGTAGCGGACCGTGTTGGAAGGGGGCTGGTTCAATCGGTTTCTCCGTAAATATCAGAGGTCATCAGGGCTGCGAGAGTCGCTCTTGAGGGCCGCCGCGTGCGTATCTATTCTGTATTGATGGCAGAGGGCTAGAAACTGCGCCAGCTGGGGATCTTGCCCGGTTTCCTCTTGCAGCAATTGAGCCACGCGCGGCGCCATGGCCTGTGCGATGCGCGCATCAAGAAACAGGGCGCGCCAGCGGCGTGCCAGCATGTCCTCGACCGTAAGAGCCCATTCGTGGCGTGCACTGTATCGGACGAGCGACTCGGTCAGCCCCATACCCAGCTGAACAGAATGACCGGGCATTGCCGACACCTCTTCGGCGGCGCTGCCCAGCAGATGCAGGCCTGGGGCCTCTTTCAGGCTGGTGGCGGCGCTGCCCTCCGGGGGGGCGCTCCACAGACGATGGTGCGCGGTATGCGCCTTACGCCCCGGTGTGGGCAGATCACCGGCCGCCACCAAGGCGCCCATCACCTCTTCGGCCATGGCTCGGTAGGTGGTCCACTTACCACCCGTGACGGTGATGAACCCGGCGGCTTCGCGAAGGATCAGATGCTCGCGCGAGAGCGCGGCCGTGCTTCTCGAGTTCTCTGCGCCGGACTCGACCAGCGGACGCAGCCCCACCCACACGCTTTGGACCTGTTCCGCGCTGAGCTTGACGCCCAGTGTCCGGCGCATTTCTTCCAGCAAAAACTGTAATTCAGAGGCCAGCGGGCGAGGCTCCAGCGGAGCGTCTTCCCGCGGTGTGTCGGTGGTGCCGATGACCGTGGCCCCAAGCCAGGGCACGGCAAACAGCACCCGCCCGTCGGCGGTGCGGGGCACCAGCACGGCTTCCTTCAGGGGCAGGGTCTGACGGCTGACGACCAGGTGGACCCCTTGGCTGGGTCGTACCAGGGGCCGGCCTCGCACCTGCTGGTCGTGCGGCTGGCTCGGCACCAGAGCGCGCACCTTGTCGACCCAGACGCCGGTTGCATTGACCACGCAGCGCGCATGAACCTGTGCCCGTTCGCCAGTCAGGCCATCTTCCAGCTTGACTGTCCAGCCTGGCGCGTGTCGGTCCAGGCGTGTCACCCGGGTGTGGTT
>JACCED011211769.1_pt1 | contig 14132 bp, 15 predicted proteins | sample 7455021 | NCBI WGS metagenome assembly JACCED01 (sample SAMN15323456, study PRJNA562643) | freshwater metagenome | isolation source: river surface water | place: USA:Blue River Watershed | collected 2017-08-19 | reverse complement strand
TCATCTGGAAACGCGCCAAACGGGTGATGCCACCATTCTGCAATTACGTTTGGCGCAACCCGGCACGCTTCGCCCCCGCCGGGAAGGTTCCGCCTGGATTCTGGAAGCCTTCCGTGACGGGGTGGAAGCGCGCCAGAGCATTGCCGCCCTGACCCCGGAATTGGATCAGGGCCCGCCCATTCGCCTGATCATGCGCGCGGCCAAGCCGGGCCGCAGCATCACCGTGTTGGACCCCGAAGCGGGCACGCCTTTGTTGGTGGGCACCATGCGTGAAGCGGGCCAGGCGATCGCCATTGCCCGTCGTCAGCCGGAATTTCAGCTTTTGCCGGCCATGCTCGGGGTCGCGGTATTGCCGCGCGGCGATAATATTCAGCTGCGTTCGCTCAATGATCGTTTCATTCTGCAGGCGGCTGGAATGGATTCCCTGCGCCTTGGCTTGGATGGGGCGCGCGAACCGCTCGCAGAAGCCGCGACCATGAGCCGTGTCATGGATCTGCCCGTGGCGAATACCATGAGCCTGCAGGAAAGGCTGCGCACGGCTTCGGCCAATATCGCTTCCGCCGGGCCTTTGGCCCGTGCCGAGGCGCGGCGCCATGCGGCGGAAACGCTGCTGGCGCTCGGCATGCCGCAGGAAGCCCATGCCATGGCGACCGTCGCCTTGCAGGAAGATCCGCGCGCGGGCGCGGATGCGCGTTTGGTCATGGCCGCTGCCGCCGCAGCGCTGCTGGCCGGGCGGGAGGCAGAAGCGCGGCCGTTGGAAAACCCGCAAATGCCGCAGACGGATGAAACCACGCTGTGGCGCGGTTTGCTGGCCGCCGCGCGCGGGGATCATGCCACTGCCGGCCCGGCCATCGCGGCCAGCCTGCCACTGTTGTTTTCCTATCCAAGGCCACTCGCGCGGCGCCTGATGCCGGTGGCGATGGAAGCCCTTGCGGCGGCGGGCGAGCTGACGGCTGCGTCCCGCTTGGCCGAGATGGAACCCGATGACGCCAGCCTGTTCCTGGCGCGCGGCATGATGGCAGAGGCAGATGGGCGCATTGATGATGCCTTGGCCGCTTATGGCGCGGCGGTAGCGGGGCGTGACCGGTTGCGCCGCGCGCGCGCAATGCGCCGCAGCGTGGAATTGCGCCTGGCCACTGGCCGCTTGGATGCCGCGGGCGCCATCGCTGAGCTGGAGGCCGGGCTTTTCGCTTGGCGTGGTGATGCCGAGGAAGTGGCCGCGCGCATCCGCCTGGCCGAATTGCAACGCGAAGCCGGCAATGGCCGCGCGGCTTTCGAATTATTGCAGGAAACGCAACGCTTTTTCCCAGACCAGGCGGTTGCCTTGCGCAGCCCCTTGCGTGCCGCTTTTGCGGTGGCGCTGCGCACGGCACCCGCGTTGAATGCCGCCAGTTTTTATGACGCCCATCCGGATTTCCTGCCCGAGGATGAGGATGGGCTGCGATCCGTTCTAGTGCTGGCCGAAAGGCTGCAAGGTTTGGATCTCTCGGATCGTGCCTCGGCCGTCTTGCGGGATGCTTTGGGCCGCATGACCGACCCGGCGGCGCGCCAAGCCATCAGCACCCGCCTTGCGGCCATTCGTCTGGCGGAAGCGGATGCCGCAGGCGCCCTGGCCGCGCTTGCCGCCGCGCCTGAAGGGGATGACCCGCCGGAACGTGTCATCCTGCGCGCCCGCGCTTTGGCGCGGGGCGGCAATCACCAGGGCGCCGATGCCTTGCTGACCAATTTGGGCGATGCGGGGGCGGAAAGCCTCGCCGAAATTCGCGCCCAGGCGGAAAACTGGTCCGGTGCCAGTACGGCGATGGCCCGCCACATTCGCGTGAGCGTGCCCCCGCCGCCGGAGGCACTGAGCCCGACGGCACGGCGCGATCTGGCACGGGCGGCGGCTTTTGCCGCCATGGCCGGTGACAGCGCCACCTTGGCCGCGCTCCGGCAGGGCTATGGGCAGCGCATGGAAGGCGGGCCCTTGGCTGAGGCATTCGTGCTGCTGACATCTGAATCTCCGCGCGGGATCGAGGATCTGCCACGCCTGCAACGTGAAATCGCGGCGCTTCGTCTGCTGCCGCAGCGGCTGGAGGCGTTGCGCAGCCCGCCGCCGACACCGCGCTGAACCGATGCCCGCTTGCCCTGTCTTGCAAATTTCACGAATTGATCAGCACGGAAGCCCTTGCGTCTTTACCCCGCATGCGTCATAGCGCCGCTCGTTGACCTGATCGGAATGAACTGATCGCCCTGGTCATCTGCTGGCTGGAAGGAGCCCTACCATGGAAGCTCTCGTCCAACCGGGGATGGTCTCGGATTTGCCGAGCGACACCCGGAACACTGACGAAGACGTCTCGGCGCAGGCCGTGAAGGATTATTTCGTGCAGCGTAATGGCGTTCGCTACGCCGGCACGCATTTGATCGTGGACCTTTGGGGTGCCACCAACCTCGACGACCCGGCGCATATTGATGCCGTGTTGCGCGAAGGTGCCCTGGCGACGGGGGCTACGATCCTGCACGGGCATTTTCATCATTTCTCGCCGAATGGCGGGGTTTCCGGCGTGCTGGTGCTGGCGGAAAGCCATGTCTCCATCCACACTTGGCCGGAACGCGATTACGCCGCGCTCGATATTTTCGTCTGCGGCGAATGCGACCCCTATAAGGCGATCCCGGCGCTCAAGCGCGGCTTCCTGCCGGAACGCGTGCAGCTTGCCGAACATAAGCGCGGCCTGATCGGCTGAAGCCGATACCGTTTGCGTTGTTTTAAGGGCCGGGTGGCAGCACCCGGCCTTTGCTTATGAAAGGGTGCCACCATGGCGACCGATAGCTGGATCAATGAAACCCTTTACGCCGCTTGGGGGCAGCGTTTTCGTGTAAAACGCGAATTGGCGCGCGTGCAATCGGATTTTCAGGATATCGTTGTCTTTGAAAGCGAAACCCATGGCCGGGTGATGCTGCTGGATGGCGTGGTGCAGATCACTGAAGGCGATGAATTCGTCTATCAGGAAATGATCACCCATGTGCCCATCCTGGCCCATGGCGCGGCCAAGCGCGTGCTGATTATCGGTGCGGGTGATGGCGGTGTGCTCAAGCGCGTGTTGCAGCATCGCGGCGTTGAAAAAGCCGTGAAGGTGGAAATCGACGGCGAGGTTGTGCGTCTTTCCAAGGAATTCCTGCCTTCCATCGGCGGCAATGCCTGGAATGATCCGCGCGCCGAAGTGATCATCGGCGATGGCATTGATTATGTGCGCGTGGCACCTGCCGAAAGCTTCGATGTGATTATTGTGGACAGCACCGACCCGATCGGCGTTGGCGAAGTGCTTTTCACCGATGAGTTCTACGCCAATGCCGCGCGCATCCTTTCGCCACGTGGCTTGATCGTCAATCAATGCGGCGTGCCCTTCATGCAGGCCGAAGAATTGCACGAAACATCGCGTCGGCGCGCCAAATCCTTCCCCGACAATTGGGCCTATGTGGCGGCGGTCCCGACCTATGTCGGCGGTTTCATGACGCTCGGTTGGGCGGCGAAGGATGCGTCCTGCCGTGCGGTGTCAACGGATGAAATCCGCCGCCGTGCGGAAGCTTCCGGCATTCTGGGCACCACGCGCTATTGGACGCCGGAAATCCATACCGGCGCCTTCAACCTGCCGCCCTATATCGCGGAAAACCTCCCTGGCGCCTAAAACGGTGCGTTACTGATCAGGAATATCGCTCGCTTGCGCCCGTCAAAGGCGGGCGAGAGCCCGAACGGGCGACGCCGTTCAGTGCCTGCCCCGTTCACCTTCCTTCACGGGACATGCACCAAGCTTTTGTTTGGTCGCATTTTCCAAGTCGCCAAGTGAGGCCACTTGGCTTGAAAATGCTCCGGGCGGCGAAGACAAGCGCGCGGAGGCGCGCGCCGGCGTCTGAGGGCGGATCGGCAACGATCCGCATCCCCAAAGGAAAGCGCTTCAATTCACGTTGAAGCCCTGCACCAGGCTGCCGGAGACTAGGCGCCAGCCATCGACCAGCACGAAAAAGATCAGCTTGAAGGGCAGCGCCACCACTGATGGCGGCAGCATCATCATGCCGAGCGACATCAACAGGCTCGCGATTACCATATCGATGATCAGGAAGGGCAGGAACAGCAGGAAGCCGATTTCAAAAGCGCGCTTCAATTCACTGACAATGAAAGCCGGCACCAGGGCGCGCCAGGGTGTTGTCGCCGGATCGCTGACGGCGGGAATATTCGCGAGGTCCAGAAACAGCACAAGATCATCTTCGCGGACATTCGCCACCATAAAAAGCCGAAAAGGCTGCGCCGCCGCTTCCAGCCCGGACAATTCCGCCAATCGCCCTTCGGTCATCGGCAGAATGCCCTGAACCCAGGCGGCTTCAAAAACCGGCTGCATGACGAAAAAAGTCAGGAATAACGCAAGGCCGATCAGCACGGGATTGGGCGGAATACCGGGCGCGCCGATGGCGCTGCGCAGCAAGGACAGCACAATGACAATGCGCGCAAAGGCCGTTGCCATGACCAGCAGCGATGGCGCCAGCGACAGCAAGCCGATCAAGGCAGTCAATTGCACCAGACGCGCCGTGGCACCCGCCTGGCTGGTCTGCCCAAGATCGATCGAGACATTCTGCGCCAGCGCCGATGCCATTGGCACGGCTATCAGCCCCAGCGCCGCCAGCATGATCCGGATGGGCCGGCTATTCATGGCTTGGGCCTTTCTTCGGTGGGGGTAGGCAGCCAGCCCAGGCATAATTCCTGCGCGCCACCGGTCAGCAACAGCACTTCGCGCCCATCACAACGCACGATCATCAAGCGGCGCCGGGCATCCAGCGGCAGCACTTCCTGCAGCCGGAGCCTTTGGCCCGCTTGGCCGGGCGCCAAGCCCGTGGCGCGCAGGAAGCGCGCCAGCACCAGCACAAGGCCAAGCACAAAGACCAGCGCTGCCGCTGCGGTCAGCCAATCGCTGAATGAGAGGTTCATGCTGGTGGCGCCATCGGCACGGGTAGGGCTTTTTGCAGCCCATCCAGCCTGCCCAGCAGCCCCTGCAAGGCGCGGCGGAGCGCGGGCTTCATGGTATCAGGCGCGGCCTGGGCAGCGCTACAGAGGCGCCCGATTTCCGCATCCAGCCCGGCAAGATCCAGCGCCTCGCCCCCGGCAATCATTGCCGTGGCCTGCACCAGATTTTCCTCCATGGCCGCAATGGCGGATAGCACCGCCAGGCCCTGCTGCATGGCGCTGGGATCCTCAGGGGCGGGCGTATCAGGGGTCACAGCGTGATCCATGGGGATGGGCATAAAAAACCATATACAATGATTGTAATAAGTGAATTGTTAACGCATTTTGGCCCGCAATATGCAAGGATGATCCCATGGACCCGACCAGAACCGGCCCGATCGCCTTATCCGAACAGCGGCTGCGCTGGCTTGAAGCGCGCCAGCGTGTGCTGTCCCAGAATATCGCCAATGCGGATTCACCGGGCTACCGGCCATCCGATATGCAGCCCTTCGCCAAGGTATTGTCGCGGAGCGTCGCGGAACCCGCGATGCGGCTGACCAATGCGAATCACTTGCCAGGCACGCGCCATCAGGATGGCCGGGTGGTGAAGGAACCCAGATCGGCGGAGCGTGACCCGAGCGGCAATGCCGTTTCGCTGGAGCGTGAAGCCATGCGCGTGGCCGATACGGATACCGCGCATGCCACCGCCTTATCGGTCCGCCGCCGCTACATGAACATGTTCATGACAGCGCTTGGCCGCGGCCAATCATGAAGGGGCATTGAGCCATGGAACTTGACCGCGCGTTACGCATTTCGGCTGCTGGCATGCAGGTTCAGACCTCTCGGCTGCGGGTGGTGGCGGAAAACCTCGCCAATCGCGACAGCACGGCGGAGACCGCGGGGGGTGATCCCTATCGCCGCAAGACGGTCACCTTTGCCAATCGCTTCGATCGGGCGCTGGGCGCCAATATGGTGAGGGTTTCCCGCGTTGGCACCAGTCGGGGCGAGTTCCCCACCCGCTTCGACCCCAACCATCCAGCAGCCGATGACAAGGGCTATGTCAAAACCGCCAATGTCGATTCCACCATTGAAGTGATGGATATGCGCGAAGCACAGCGCAGCTATTCCGCCAATCTTTCGGTGCTGGAAGTAACGCGCGGCATGCTGACCCGCACGATTGAGGCGCTGCGCTAATGCCCCTTCCCCTGACCCCCGGCGGCGCGGCGGCGGCCTATCGCGCCAATATGGCAGCGGCCAGCCCCGCTGCATCCGGCACCTCCGCCACTGGCGAAGCCGGCGGTGGCTTTGGCGAAGCACTGGCCCGTGCGGTCGAAAATGCTGTGGCCACAGGGCATGAGGCTGACCGGGCATCAGCACGCGGCTTGATGGGCGAAGGCAGTGTGACCGATCTGGTGGTGGCGGTTGGGCGCGCGGAACTCACCTTGCAAACGGCGGTCGCGGTGCGCGACCGGGTGGTCGCCGCCTATCAGGAAGTGATGCGTATGCCGATCTGACGCCGAACTCAGCATCCGATTGCATGCGGGAAGGGCGGGGCGATGAATGAAATCGCACAAGCGAGCCGTGAAGCGCTGTGGGTGAGCCTGCAAGTAGCTGGTCCCTTGCTGGTACTATTGCTGGTGGTGGGCCTGATCGTCGCGGTGTTTCAGGCGCTGACGCAAATCAATGAGGCGTCACTGTCGTTTCTGCCGAAGCTTGCCGCGCTTGCCATTGCCTTGATCATTCTGGGGCCCTTCATTTCCGGTGTGATGCGCGGCTATGGGCAGGGCGTGTTCGATATGATCATTCAGATCGGCGGACGCCCTTGAGATGAGCGAAGCGGAATTACTGGCCGCGCTGCCTGATATCGCCTTTCGCGTTATTCTGATGTTGGCGCGCCTGGGTGCCGTGGTGATGCTGATGCCCGCCCTGGGTGAGCAGGAAATTCCTGCCCCCATCCGGCTAGGCATTGGCTTGGCGTTGGTTGGTGTTCTCTATCCCGCGATTCAACCTTCCTTGCCGGCGGCGCCTGATGCCGTGGGTGAAATGCTGCGCCTTTTGGGCACCGAAATCCTGATCGGCATCTGGTATGGCGGGCTGGCGCGCATGGTGGCGATGGCCATGGCCATGGCTGGGCAATTCCTGGCACTGCTGATGGGCATTTCGCAAATGCTGGTGCCGGATGCGGCCGTGGGTGGGCAAAGCGCGGTCACGGCGCGTTTTTTCACCTTGCTATCGGTGGTCCTGCTCCTCGGTACGGGTCTGTATGCTTTGCCGCTCAAGGCCTTGGCGGAAAGCTATGCAGTGCTGCCCATTGGGCAGGGTTTCCTGGCCGGGCCTGGGGCGGAAGCCATGGCGGTTGCGGTGGGGGAGAGTTTCCTGCTCGCGTTGCGTTTGGTCGCGCCTTTCATCCTGCTGGGCGTGGTGTTGAATCTGGCCTTCGGCTTGCTCGCACGCATTGCGCCGCAGGTGCAGGTTTATTTCCTTGTGGTGCCTGGGCAGATCCTGCTCGGCCTGTCGCTTTTGGCGCTGCTGCTGCCAGCCATACTTGGCGCTTATGCCAGTGCCGCGCGTGAGAGTTTCCTCGCCTTGCCGGGGGGGCGCTGAGCCATGGCCGAAGGCGGGCGCGAAGACGACGCAGAAGACAGGACAGAAGAAGCAACGCCAAAGCGGCTTGAGAAAGCGCGCGAGGAAGGTCAGATCGCCCTTTCGCGTGAGGCGGTGAATTTCGCGGCGCTGGGCGCTGGCTTGCTTGGCATGGCGATAGGCTTGCCGCCCCTTGGCTATGAATTGATGCGCGGCATGCGTGGCGTTCTGGAAAGCGGCCATCAATTGGAAACCGGCCCGGTTGCGCAGGAATTGCTGCGCCTGGGGCTGCTGGCTGTTCTGCCGGTGACGGTGATGGTCGCGCTTGGTGCCACTGCGGCCACCATGCTGCAAAGCCGTGGCCTGATATCCAGCAAGGGTATGCGCCCGCAATTGTCGCGTCTTAATCCCTTCTCAGGATTGAAGCGTTTGGTGGGTGGTGAAGGGGTCGTCGAATTCCTGCGCACCATCATCAAGCTTGGTGTCGTGGGTGGCGCCTTGTGGTGGGCGCTCGGTGATCCGGTGGAATTGCGCGCAGTGTTGTCACTTGATCCCGCTGAATTATTGGCGCGCATGACCAGCGCCGGGCTTGATCTTTTCAAGGCGGCCTTGGTCGCCTTTGCGGCCATTGCGGTGCTGGATGTTTTGCTGGTGCGCTTCCGGCATTTGCGGCGCCTGCGTATGAGCCGGCAGGATTTACGCGAGGAAGTGAAGGAAAGCGAAGGCGACCCACATATCAAGGGTCGTATTCGCAATCTGCGGATGGCGCGCGCGCGGCGGCGTATGATGGCGGCGGTCCCGAAAGCCGCAGTCGTGATCACCAATCCAACGCATTACGCCATTGCCTTGGCCTATGATGATGCATCGCAAGCGGCGCCAAAGATTGTCGCCAAAGGGACGGAAGCGGTAGCGGCGCGTATTCGCGCCCTTGCGGAAGAAGCGGGTGTGCCCTTGGTATCCAACCCGCCTTTGGCGCGCGCCTTGTTCAAGCTGGAGTTGGAAACCGAAATTCCGCCGGAACATTATCAGGCGGTCGCTGAAATCATTGCTTATGTCTGGCGTTTGCGCGGCCGTGGCGGGATGGGCGCATGACTGGGCGGGGCGAAGCGGCGGCGGATGCCTTTCGTCGGCTTTTCGAAGCTGAGGAAGAAGCCGGGCTCGCTGTTTTGGATGCGCAAGGGCGCATTCGCGCTGCCAGTGCCGTGCTGGAAAAACTCTGCGGTGCCGGGCCGGCGCCGGGGCCGGGGATTGAAGCGACGTCCCTTTTTGCCGCAGCCAGTCAGGATCTGGTGCGCCAGATCATCACGATTGCCCTGGCGGGACCCCCCGCGCCACCGGCGATTGAAGCGCGACTGGCAGCGCAGGATCAGGCGCCTGATGCGGCGGTGGAAGTGCATTGTCGGCCCTTGCGCGGGGAAGCGGGCGCCTTGTTGCGCGTGCTGGATATCACGGCACGGCGGCGACGGCAGGCGCAGATGGAAGAAGCGGCACGCCTGGAAGCGGTAGGGCGCCTTGCCGGCGGCGTCGCGCATGACTTCAACAATCTGCTGGCAGCGGTGGGTGTGGCGGCGGAAACAGCCTTATCGCGCAGCCCGGATACCGCGACTGCCGAAGATCTGCGCCAAATTCTGGATAGCACCGGGCGCGGCGCCAGATTGGTGCGTCAGCTTCTCGCTTTTGCCAGTCGTCAGGCAGTGCAGCCAAGGGTGGTGGCGCTGGATCGTGCGGTGGATGGCATTGCGCCTTTGCTCGGCCGCTTGCTGGGGCGGCGCATTCCGATTGCCTTGGATCTGGAAAGGCCCGGTCCCTGCGCAAGGGTTGATCCCAGCCATATCGACCAAGCCTTGATGAACCTTGCCGTGAATGCGCGCGATGCCATGCCGCAAGGTGGCCATTTGCGCATTTCCTTGCGCAGCCGTGATCTGAGTGCGCCGGAGGCCGCACAGGGTGGCACCATTGCGCCGGGTGCCTGGGCGGTCTTGGAAGTGGCCGATGAGGGTGCCGGCATGGAAGCGGAACAGATTTCCCGCATCTTTGAACCCTTCTACACCACCAAACGCGATGGCGGCGGCACGGGGCTTGGGCTTTCGACGGTGCTGGGCATTTTGCGCCAATCAGGCGGGCATGTCTCGGTTCGCTCGCGTCCTGGGGAAGGTAGCCGCTTTTCGCTGTGGTTTCCGCGGGTGGAGGCGGAGCCAGATGCCCCGCAACCCAAAGCACCTATCAGCAATGTGGCGGCATCAGGACGACGCATTTTGTTGGTGGAAGATGAAGCGCCCTTGTACCGGTTATTGACGCGCGCCCTGACCGCTGCCGGGTATGAGGTGACGGCCGTGGAAGATGGTGAAGCGGCGCTGGGCGTGATCAATGCCGGGTTGCAGCCAGATCTCGTGATCTCTGACGTTTCCATGCCGGGCAGCATAGATGGCCTGCATCTCGCGCGTCATTTGCGCCAATTGCGGCCCAATCTGCCTGTTGTGCTGATGTCTGGCTATGCGGAAGGCACGCTGAGCGGTGAGGTTGTGGCGGAGAAATTCCTGTTCCTGGAAAAGCCTTTCCGCATGGCAGATTTATTGGCCATGGTGGCGAATGCCCTGGGCCGCGGCCCCGCCATCCCCCCCTAACCCAAAGCCTTGGCGATGGCTTCAATTTCGACGGCGGCTGGGGCGCTGGGATGGCGCGTGAGCAGCGGGGCCTGATGCCGGATGGCTTCGCGCACTTTCAGATCGCGGCGGATGATGCCGGCCAAGGGAATATCGCGTTTGAGAAACGCGCCTGCGGCGCGCCGCAATGCCTCATAAGTGCGCATGCCCCCGGCCTTGTCATCCGCCATATTGACGATGATGCGCGACACGCCAGCGGGATTGTCATGGCCATGCAATTTCAGCACGGCATAGGCATCGGTCAGGCTGGTTGGTTCCTCGGTCGCGATCACGAGCAGAAGATCCGCCGCCGCTGCAATGCGCCGTTGCGCCGCATCCAGCCCCGCGCCCAAATCCACCACCACATCCTGCCAATGCGCACAGGCGTCATGCAGCGCGGCCAGGAAGGCATCCAAGGCCGCAGCGCTGAGTGAAGCCAGCGCGCCGGAACCAGACCGGCCGGCCAGGACATCAAACCCCGCATCGGGGATGCTGGAGGCTGCTTCCATCGCGGTCATCTTGCCGGCGAGTACCGCACTCAGATCATGATCCGGCTGAATGCCAAGTTGCACATCGATATTGGCCAAGCCCAAATCCGCATCCGCAAGCAAGACCCGGCGACCTTGCCGAGCAAGCGCTTGTGCCAGGCTGATGGAAAACCAGGTTTTGCCAACGCCGCCCTTGCCGGAAGCGACCACGATCATGCGGCCGGCACGGCCTGACATGCTTCCTTGCGACATCAGGATCTTTCCTTCAGGCCCGGGGTGGTACCGCGCTGCGGCGCAGCCAGAAGCCGCGCCGCCAGACCATCCGGGGTCAGTATTTCCAGGCCATCAGCCACTTCAGGGCCGATGCCCGCTTCGGTCAGCGCCAAGGGGCCGGCCTTGGCCGCCATGACAATGCCGCCGAGGCGCCGCGCCGTATCAAGCCGCGTGGCGATCAGATGGCGCGCCCCCAAGGCAGCAAAGGCCCGTGCCAAATCCGCTGATTCGGCAGGATCAAGCCCTGCCGGCAAAACCAAGGCCATATCGGCTTCCGCCTGCACCACCAGATTGCCAAGCAGGCGCGCCTGATCTTCCGCGAAGGGATCACACCCGGCCGTATCAATCAGCACTGGCTGGCCGGGCTGGCGCATCGCCAAAGCCTTGGCGAGCATGGCAGGGCTTGGCGCTACCGCGAGCGTGACCCCCAATACGCGGGTGAAAGCAGCAAGCTGTTCCACCGCCCCGGCACGCTGACCATCGGCGGTAATCACCAATGGCATGATGCCCGAAAGCACCATGCGTGCCGTCAGCTTGGCGAGGGTAAGGGTTTTGCCGGCACCTGGTGGCCCCGCCAGAAGCAAGGGTCGGCTCCGCCCCGCAGGCAAGGGGGCAAAGACCAGATTATCCGCCAGGCTTTCCGGCAAGGGCGCCGCAGCCAGGGCATGGATCATGGCGGCTGGCAGATTATGAAAATCGAGCGGCCCGGGTGCCGCCAGGAGTGGTGCCGCAGCCGCCCCCAGCGGTTGAATCAGTAATGGTTCATCGGGTTCTAGCGCGGCGGTGACTTCCACCCCTTGGCGCGTGCGGCGTTGTTCGATGATGATCGCATCCGGGCCGAGTGCTGCGCGAATTTGCGCCATGGCTTCCGCCATGCTTGGGGCCTGGAACAGCTTGAGCCGCATGAGGTTACAGCGAACCCACGGTACGAATTCTGGCGCGCGGATGAATTTCCGTATGCGCTAGAACGGGTGTTGCGGGGCGGAAGCGTTCCACAATGGCGCGCACATGGCCACGAATGGCACCGGAACAAACCAGCACGGGTTGTTCGCCCTGTGCATTGGCATTGTCGAAAACATCGCGCAGCTTCTGCATGAAATCAGAAAGCCGGGACGGCGCCATGGCCAATTGCCGATCATCCGCCGGCCCGATCAACGCTTCCGTGAAGGCCACTTCCCAATCGGCTGACAGCGTGATCATCGGCACATAGCCCTGCGGACCACGCGCAGCATCGGAAAGTTGCCGGGCAAGACGCTGACGCACAATGGCCAGAATGGCCGAGACAGTGCGCGCGCCAGCAGCATTGGCTTCCTGAATGCCTTCCAGAATGGTTGGCAAATCACGGATGGAAACGCGTTCGATCAGCAAGCCTTGCAAAATCCGTTGGATGCCCCCGACACCGATCTGCTGCGGTACCAGATCGGTCACCAGCTTCTTCTGTTCCGCTGGCAATTCATCGAGCAGCTTCTGTGTCTCAGCGAAGGAAAGCAGTTCCGCCATATGTTCGCGGACGATTTCGGTGATATGCGTGGCCACCACGCCAGCGCAATCCACCACGGTGCAGCCGCGCGCCAGGGCTTCTTCCCGCCGCATTTCATCGATCCAAAGGGCGGGCAAGCCAAAGGTTGGTTCGGTGCAACGTTCCCCCTGCATATCGGGCAAATCGCCGGTAGGGTCGATGGCGAGCAGCATGGGGTTGCGCAATTGCCCCCTGCCAGCTTCGATTTCCTTCACCTTGATGGCATAGGTATCGGATGGCAGCGCAAGATTATCCTGAATGCGCACGGATGGCAGGACAAAGCCCATTTCCTGCGCGATGGTCCGCCGCAGGCCCTTGATCTGTTCCGTCAGCCGCGGCGCATCTCCCGCGGCGAGTGACAGCAAACCATAGCCAAGTTCCAGCCGCAGCAGATCCATTTTGAGGGATTCGGCAATCGGCAGATCCGCTTCGGCGGTGGGCGGTGGTGGTGCCAAGGCTTCAAGGGTGCGGCGCTGTTGGTTCTGCATCAGGCGCCAGGCGGCAAAGCCAGACCCACCGGCAAGGAGCATAAAGGGCAGAAACGGCATGCCCGGCATCAGCGCCATGATCGCCGCCGCACCAGACGCAATGGCAAGCGGCTTCGGCCCCGCAGCCAATTGGCCAATCAGCGCCTGATCCGCCGTGCCTTCGGTGCTGCCTTTGGTCACCACGATACCGGCCGCGACCGAAACCAATAAGGCGGGGATTTGCGTCACCAGGCCATCGCCGACAGTCAGCATGGAGAAATTGATGATGGCATCACCAAAACCCATGCCATGGCGGCCGATGCCAATGGCGATTCCACCGATCAGGTTGATGCCCGTGATGATGAGCCCCGCAATGGCATCACCCCGGACGAATTTTGCTGCGCCATCCATGGCGCCGTAAAAGCCGGTTTCCGCTTCCAGATCCTTGCGCCGGGCGCGTGCCTGCGGTTCATCAATCAGCCCGGCCGAAAGATCCGCATCAATCGCCATCTGCTTGCCGGGCATGGCATCCAGGCTGAAGCGCGCGGCGACTTCCGCAATGCGGCCGCTGCCCTTGGTGATGACGACGAAATTCACCACCAAGAGGATGAAAAACACGATCAGCCCGACCATCACATCGCCGCCCATCAGAAAACCCCCGAAGGCGGAAATGACATGGCCTGCGGCTTCCGAACCTTCATGACCATGGGTCAGGATGATGCGTGTGGTGGCGACATTCAATGAAAGGCGCAGCAGCGTGGTCAGCAGCAAAAGAGTGGGAAAAGACGTAAAATCCAGCGGGCGCTGCAAGAACAAGGACGTCATCAGCACCAGAACAGAAAGCGTAATCGAAACCGCAAGGCCAAGATCCAGCAGCAGAACAGGCAGCGGGATAATCAGAACAACCAGCAGCAGCGCCACACCCAGCGCCAGTGCCACGTCATTGCCGGGTTGCACCCGGCGCAGCCATCCAGGAAGAAGCGTTTCTGACACGCGCTTCAGTCAACCGGTAGGGCGGTGGGCATCTGCCCCGGTACGGGCGGCACCTCAACACCGGCCGCGCGATATTCATGGAGCTTGTTGCGCAGCGTGCGGATCGAAATTCCCAGCATTTCGGCGGCGCGCGTGCGATTGCCAAGGCAATGGGACAGGGTTTCCAGGATCAATTCCCGTTCCACCTCCTCCATC
>JACCED011941324.1_pt1 | contig 14134 bp, 15 predicted proteins | sample 7455021 | NCBI WGS metagenome assembly JACCED01 (sample SAMN15323456, study PRJNA562643) | freshwater metagenome | isolation source: river surface water | place: USA:Blue River Watershed | collected 2017-08-19 | reverse complement strand
GAAGGTACTTTCATTTTCCAAACTTTAAATATATAAGTACCTTTATATTTGGCATTTAAATCATTTAAAAGAACATCTTTTAATTTTTTTTCATTGAACTTAAAAAAACGTTTTTCAATTTCTTTTCCCATTTAATTAATTATATCTATTAATTAAAGATATTTAAAATAAAATTTCGTTTATTAAATAATCAAAATAAAGATTCTTAAAATAGAACTTTAAAGAAAATAAAAATGAGTCAAAATAAAAAAAAAGATTATTATACTATTCTGGAAGTTGATAAAAATGCTACTGTTGAAGAAATTAAAAAATCATATAAAAAATTAGCTTTACAATATCATCCCGACAAAAATCCTAATAATCCAGAAGCTGTTGAAAAATTTAAAGAAATAGCAGAAGCATATGCTGTATTAAATGATAAAGATAAACGAAAAATGTATGATTTAACTGGTTCAGATGAAGATGGATTTGATTTTGATATGAGTGATGGTGTAAATGTTGATCCTTTTGTTGTATTTAATAGTATTTTTCAACAACATATGAATACTTTTATGAATATGCGTTATGAAAAGAGTTTTGATATGAATGATCTTTTACACAAATTTGCAGATCCTCAAACTGCTTCTGCTTTTTCTGGTTTAAATGGTTTGAGTGGATTTGGTGGTTTACCTGGTATTCAAATTAAGGTTCATACATTTCCAATGCATTCAACATTAGATGAAGATGATATGGAAATGTTAAAAGACAATTTTTTATTTATGGATGCAAATAATGATAATGAAGATAATGATGATGAAGAAGAAGGAGGTTTTGATATGTTTTCATCTTTATTTAAAGGAATGGGTAAAAAAGGTAAGAAGAATATTAAAAAGAGAATAGAAAAACAAATAGTATATGATAAACCAGATGATATAGTGATTAATGTAAAAGTAAGTTTAAAAGATATATTAAATGAAGAAAAAAAATCAATTAGTTATGAAAGAGAAAGAATTAAAAATGGTAAAAGTGAAACAAAGAAAAAGAAGATTGAAATACCTATTTATGGTAGAGAAATATTATTGGAAGGTGGAGGTCACGAAATGAAAAATTATCAAAAGAAAGGAGATGTTATAATTAATATTGAGACAAAATCTCATAAAGATTTTAAAAGAATTCATGAATACGATTTATTATCAAGTATAAATATTAATAAAGATATAATTGAAAAAGAATTTAAATTTGTTTTAACTTTACCTAATAATGAAAAAATAAATATAAAAATTGAAAAAGATTTATTAAAAGATAATAAAATAATAAAAATTGAAAAGTATGGTATACCTTATATAGAATCTGATGAAGATGATAAAAATGAAAATGATGTAAAAAAGAGAGGTGATTTATATATATACTTTGAAGTTGGTTCAAAATCGGATATTGAATTAAGTGAAGAAGAAGAAACAATCAAATCACAAGAAATAAAAGTATGTACAATATATGATTTGTTTGATTAATATTTTTAATATGAATTTATTTTTATGATATTATGTTTTTATCGAATTATTATTTAGAATATAGATTTAAATAATATGAATATGAATATGAATATATCAAATAATACAAATAAATTATTAAATATAATCGATAAATATGTATTTTCATCTGAAATAGATAAAATAAAAATACTAAAATCTTCATTTTTATATTTAGTTTATCAAAAGATGAATACAATATATCAATCTTTAATTAAAACAACAAATTTTCAATCTTTTCAAATAACAACAAATGAAGTAAGTAGAGATAAATTATCTTCAAAATTATCAAATTTAAGTTTTACTTCAAATATGATTCAAAATGATATATTAAATACTTTTCAATTTGAACATAAAATTCAATTTAAAGAAATCGAATTAAATTATTATTCAAAAAATAAAGTGTTAAATAAAAAAGAAAAAGATGATATTTTAAATACTATTATATGTATTTTATTATTTAAAAATTTATATAATCGTTCTTATTTTCAACAAAAAATAACTTATTTTCCATCTTCTTTAACAAAACTTTTACCAAATTCACCTAATAAATTATGTTTAGGTCCTCATGAATGTAATTCAGGATTAACATTTGTTGAAACACATTCAGATCCAAATAAAACTGATAATGGTGATATTATATTATTTAGAAAAGAAGAACATATTAAGGTATTAATTCATGAGATGATACATGCTAATTTTAGAGATTTATTATTAATTCATAATAATTCTAGAGAATTTACAAATAGATTTTGTACAGATTATGATATATTATTAAATGAATCTTATACAGAATTTTTAGCAACAATATTAAATATTTTTTATATATCATTAATAAAAAAATATGATTTAAAAAAGATGAATGAGATGTTAAATAAGGAGATTAAATATGGTATATATGTATGTCAAAAGATTTTGAATTTTTATGATATAAAAAATATTCAAGATATATTAAAGATAAATGATTTTTGTAAAAAACATTTATCACAAAAAACAAATGTAATATCATATTATTTATTTAAACCACTTCAATTTATTCATTTAAATCAAATGCAAGATTTTTTAAAAAAACATACTAAATTTTTACAAATAAAAGATAAAGAAAGTGCATTATTATATAAAGAGATGATATTTGGATTTGTAAAAGAACATCCAAATGAATTATTGGAGATTCATAAACGAAGTGCTAAAAATAATAATATAACTAAAAATAAATCATTAAGAATGACATTATATGAATTAAATATATAAAAATTAAATTAATCTTTTTAATTCTGGGATAAAATGAGGTTTTATCTCACATCTTGGTATACAAAGTAAATATTCTTCATTTATTTTATTTTTATTTTTTGTTCTTTTAACATCCATATCTTTATATTGTATATATGTAAAATTCATATTAAAATTATGATGAATATCAAATGAATCTTCACCTCTTATTGATTCTTCAAAAAATGTTCTTTTATTTTTTATGTTAATTTTATATTTAGTTGAAAATAAAATATCAACCCCATTTTGATGAATATCTTTAGTAGATATTATTTTAAAAAATAAATTTTTTAAATTATTTTTATGAATTCTTAAAATACCAATATCTACTTCATCTCCTTCTTTTACAATTGATTGAAAATCTACATCTCTTAAATGATTTAATGTCATTGTATGATCATCATTATTTAATATTAATAATGGTTTATTACTTAAAGTAAAATTATTTTGAACATTTTTTAAATAAAATAAAAATACAAAATCACTTTTTATAAAAGACATTTTTTCTAAATATGTATATTATATCTGTATCTATTATTTTTTTAAGTTAAATTAAATTTAATTTTTTAATTAATTTAAAATTTTATTATTAATTATTAATAAAAATATGCAAATTAATTGAAGTATAATAAATATTATAATAATTATTAAAAAATAAATACAAATAAATAATGCATAAAATCGTATGGGCCTTCGGGCGGATTTTACCATTAAAAATTTGATATTTATTTTTTTCACAATAAAGTATTGTAAAAAAATGTAAAAAATATATTTTATTTAAGTTATTCTAATTTTTTATTTTTAATTTTTTTAGTTTTTAGTTTTTTATTTTTTTTAATTTCTGAAGTTTTATTTACACTAATATGTTTACTCATTTCTATTGCTGATTCAATAATATCATCTTCAAATCCATTTTGTTTTAATAATTGAAGAGCAATATATTGTCGTGAAGTACCGCGTTTAAGAAGATAATTAAAGTGAATATTATTGTTAGTATCAATATCAACTTCAAATTTATAATTTATAAATCTATCTTTTGTATCTTTTTCAAGACATTCTAAATCAGAATAGTGTGTAGTAGTGATGGATAAAGTATTTGTAAATGTAGATATTTTTTTAAGAATAGCATAAGCACCTGAAAAACCTTCAACATAATTGGTACTTGAAAATATTTCATCAAGAACAATAAATGAAAATTGTTTTTCATCTAAAGATTTAAGTTTTTCTAAATAATCTCTACTACGATACATTTCTGCTTCAAATAATGATTCACTACCTTTTGAATCGGGTATTTGTAAATATGTTTCCAACATATAAAATGGAGTTAATTCAAAATGAGTTCCAGTTGATACACACATAGTTTGTGAAAAAATAATATTTAAAATTAAATTTTTAATTAATGTACTTTTACCAGCAGCATTTGGTCCAGTTATTAAAATATTTTTATCCATAATCAAATCATTTTTAACTACATTTTTATTAACAGATTCATTTAAATAAGGATGCCATATTTCTTTCATATGAATATTAGGATTTTTAGCATTTTCAATATATTTTGAATAACAATAAGGATGAGTAGAAGATGAATTATTAAGAAGAGTAGATATAGATAAAATAGCATCAATATAAGCAATATATTGGAAACAAGAATGTAAACTATTTTTACTTAATCTAAATTGTTGGAAGACTTTCAAAATAATACCTTTATGAGTAAATATACCAGGTTCAGAATCAAAAGTAGGATAATTAAATTGAACAATTGATTTTTCAATATCAGATTCAACCTTATCATCTCTTAAGAAGGTATCTAAATGATGAACTTGATTTAACTTACAAATATTTTGAATATCTTTAGATAATTTAATATATTTACTCATTTTATTTAATTTTTCATGAATAATATTAATCATATTATGAGAACTTCTAGCACTTTGAATAGAATAATAAACATTTTGAAAATACATAAAAATATAGAATGCTTTTGTTAAAAATCCAGCTAATGCGGTTGAACGGGATTTACCAAAGAACATATCTAAAGGATTAAGATTATGAATAGTTTTTAAATAAAGTTGAATCATTTGACCAAATTTAATATTTGGATTCATCTTTTTAGTTGCTATAATAAAGAATACTAAAGGTACTAATAAAGATACAATCGGAGTTATAATAGTAAGAAAGGGAGCTACAACAATTTTATAAATATTAGTTGCTAGAAGAGCTCTTTCATTAGTATTTAAAACTTGATTTAAATTAAAGAAAGGTATAAAATCAAAATTAAAATAAATATAATCATTCATCATATTAATATGATTCATGTTTTGAGTATTCCAAAACCATACTAAATCATTTTCGATAGATTTAATTTCTTTAAGTTTAGGTAAAATTTGATTTCTTAAATTAGATACTTTATTTATAATAAATTGTCTTTGTTTAAGAGTTTGAATATCATATAAAGGTTTATTTAATATTTTCTTTAAAGCATTTTCACCCATAACTGTTTTAGTATGATTAATTTTTGAAAAAACACTTAAAGATTCATTTTGGTGATGATCACTAAATAATTCAACATCTTCAAAAACATAAGTATTCATAGATACAGAAGGAAAATCAAGAAGGATAGAATCAATTTTAATAATTTCTAAGAAAGCTGATATTAAGAAAGAATCTTCAATTTGTTTTGAGATTAAATGCATACGATCAGAACTGGTTAAATCTTTTTCATCTTTTTCTTCAGGTTTCTTTTCAGTCTCTTTTTTATTTAAATTATTAAAAATAGATGTTAAATTAGCACCAGTTAAAATAGATTGAAGAGGATTCATTTGACTTATTGGTTGAATTGGTATTTCCATAATAGAAAATATTATCTAAGATAATTAAATATCTTATATTTTTTATTTTTGCGCATCTTTATTTAAATAATTAATTAAAATAAATAATGAATTAAATTTTATAAAAAAATTTCTAAATAAATTTTAGGTTATTAAGAATATTATAAAATGGCTCTTTTTGATATATATTTAGATGTCACAGATGATTATTTAAAAACTATACAAGATATTTATAAATTTTTTGTTATTTTACTTGTATTCCAAGTTTTAGTTCATTATTCATTCCCCAATAAAAATATTTTCCAAACTGCTATAACTGGAGCTCCTGCCAATGATGAATTTATGTGTTTAGTATTATTTATTTTAATTGGTGTAGCTGCTTTCCATTTAGTAGCAGAAAAGATAATTAAATTTTATTAGATTTTTTTTTTAATAATATTATATTTATATTAATAGAATAATATAAATTAAATAAAATGAGTTTTAGTGGACAATATGCTTCATTTACACCTGATCCAGTATATAATAAGAGAGAATGGTTTAATGAAAGAGGTGGATATTTAATAAGATCTCGTTTTTATCCATCTTTTGAAGATAATAATAATATGATTCTTCCAAAAAATTATAATAATCAGAAAAATCAGAATAATAATATAAAATACAAAAATAATTTAAATAATGAAAATATAAAAAATAATAATGGACAAAAGCTTAAAAATAAAAATAAGAATATGAAAAAAGAAGATTATATAGAAAGAGATATAGGATATATAAAAGAGGATAGAATAGAATATAATCAACCATCAAATTTTATTAACTTTTTAAATTATTATTTTAAAAATTTACTTAGATAATATAAAAATAAAAAGATAATATAGGGATTTATATAAATAAATATGAAAAAAACAGACTTGTATTTAAATAAAAAAGAAAAGAAGGAGGTATTAAGTGTAAGAAGTAAAATAAAGAAAACAAATAGTAAATTTGTAAAATTAATGAAAAAACCACCCATTAACAAAATTGATAAATTAAATAAAATGATAATAAATAATATTGAAAAAGATAAAAAACATAAAAAAATAAAAGCAAAAAAAAATAAAAAAGAATTAAAAGAAAAAGAAAATAAATTAATACCTGAATTATTTGTTAAACTTGAGACAGAAAATATTGAAAGTTATAAAATAAGAAAAAAATTTATTGAAAATAATTTACCTAAAACTTCAATTGAATATAAAATTATTGTTTCTTTATCGATTGTTTTAGTTAATAAAATATTTTATAATGTTAAATATTCAGAGTCAATTGAAAAGGTACTTAAAGAAAAATTAAAAAATATGGAAAATGCAAATCAATTAAAAAATAAATATTTTTTAAATATTTAAAAAAAATAATAATATAAATAAAAAATAAAAATTATACTTTTTTTTATAAAAAATTAAAATAATTAATTTATTTAAATATTTTCATAAGATCACTAACATCACGACCATTACATTTCTTATTAAGTAAAATATAAATAATAAAATAATAAATTAAATAAACACCACTAAAGAAGAAAGCAAATAATGTTACAACAAATCTAGTAGCTGGTGTTTCTTTATCATTGCATGTAAAAGCTAAATAAGCAGTTCCAAAAGCAATAATAAGAGTTATAATAATCCAAGAAACAGGATAAGTTTTAAATAAAGATGATTTAAAGTTTTCAAAACCTTCATTTTTCATTAATTTGTGTTCACCTTTATGTTCACCTTTATTTTCAATACTTCCAACGGGATTAGAATATGTAGGAGTTGGAGGATTATTAAATTTATCAACAGCAGTCATTAAACCGAATAATTCAAGCATATTAATTCTTCTATATATAATAATTAGAAAAAAATATATATTAAAAATAGAAAATGGATAAAAAATATATTTTACTTTTTGTTTTAATAGTGATATTTTTTCTTTTGATTTTTTATATTCAAAAAAATATTATTAAAGAATCTTTTGCAAATTCAGATATATATGTTGATAATTATGAGGAAGAAATAGCAAAAATTATAGCTGAACAAAATAAAAAACAATCAAAATGCAATAATTTATTCAAAGACAATTCATTTTGTCAATGGGATGAAAATTTAAATAAATGTAGTTGTAAATATCAAAAAGATGAATTAAAATATGCTTTTCCAGCTGAACCAGATTGTTGTGATAGACAATGTTCTTTTTTACCTAAAGAAAAATGTTTATTATTATCTCCTAATTTAAAACAACCAAAATATTATTGTAATATAGGTGGTAAATGTTATGAAAGAACAGCAACAATAAAAAATAATCAGATATCAGCAAATAATTGTGGTTTAGATTCATTAAATAATCAATTATTATTACCTTATACTTCTTTAGAAGAGTGTGAAGGAAGAATAAATGTATGTGATAAATATAATGATCCTAAATATAGTTTAAGTGAAAAAAAATCATTATGTATGAGTGATAATAGATGTGGATTTTGTACAAATAATACTAATGATGGAAAATGTATTGAAGGAACAGCATCTGGTCCTTTAGATTTACAAAAATATTATTATTGTGATCCATCAAGAACTGAAGGTACATATGAATATAAATATGGTGATCAAGCACAAGCATTAAATATTTCAGAGATAAATGCTATACCATATGAATCTAATCCAAATTATTTGATTTAATTTTTTTATAATTTTTAGTCTATTATACATTATTTTTTTTTATTAAACAAGAATGAGAAAAATCGTGTCGATGAGACATACAATATAATTTATCACATAATAAACATTTAAATCGATTACATAAATCCATTTTAACAGAACAAGAGTTGAGAGAACATTTTGGATGTATGATTATTTCAGAATATTGGTTGTTCATATTAATATTAATATTTTCATATTTGCATTTATGATTAAAAGAATGAAGGTGTTCAGAACAAAAAATATCTTTACATTTAGAACAATAAAATTGGTTAGATAAAATTAAAGGAAGATTACAATTAGAATAAGAACAAGAAGGAAGTTTATCATCTATCTTGTGAAGTTCTACTGAACTTCCAGAAAGATGTGTCAGAGAGACGTCAAGATTTAAATATTTATTTTCAGGACGATTCCAAAATTCAATAGAATTATGATCTTCTTTCATTTTTATGATTGTTTATAATATAATTATTATAAATAAAAAAAAGAAAAATAAACTATAAAAATAAAAATATATTAAAAAATAGAAAAAGATGAATTTTTATGATTATATCGATTTATATGATTCAATTAAAAATCAACATAATAATATTAATGATAATGATAATGATTATGATGATGAAGAACAAAACTTAGATGATTCAGAAAATGAGTTAGCAAATAACTTAGAAGAAAAAAAGACAAAGAAGAAAAAGAATAAAAAAAGAATGAGTTGGAAATCAATTCTCTTTTTTATAATATTATTTGGTATTTTAATTTTTGGTTATTATTTTTATGATACTTTTTTGTATTTTTTTCCTATAAATTGGGTATTTAAATTTTTCTTTGCTGTAGCTGGATTAATGACAATACTTTTTCCATTTGTTATACAAAAAGTAAAGACAGGATATAATATGAATGATGTAAAGAATTTTATGGTAAAGAAATATTCAAGAAGACCACATTATTATCAAAATTTAAATTCTCCAATTCTTTAGAACTGGCATTAAAAAAACACGAATTATTAAAAAAATAATAAATCGTGTAATTGAAAAAAAAATAAAATATAAAGATGAATAAAAAAAGAAAATAAAATATTGAAAAATAGTAAGGGTAATTAAATAATTATGAATTCAAATAAAAATGTAAATTCAAATTCGATAAAAGGATTATTAAAAAATAAATCTTTAGAAATTTTTGATAAAACAGAAAAAATAGTATCAAATACATCAACACCAATTAAAATAGTGACTGCAATGTTATCTTTTTTTTTATTAATTTTTTTTACAAAATATCAATTTAATTTTTTTCTTTCAGTATCTTTAGCATTAGTTACCTTATTAACATTAGCAACTATAAATAAAATATTAGCAATATCATTTGGTTTTATTTATGGTTATTATATGTATCAATTGATGACTGGTAGAGAAAAAACATTTGGTAAAGTACTTAAAGAAACAGATATAGAAGTAAAAGATGGTGGAGGTCCGATGGTTGCAAGTAAAACAGAATTAGTTGTAAAATCAAGTGATTTAGATAAACCAACTGTAGGAAATAATTTTTCATATCAATTTTGGATGTATATAAATGGTATTCAAATAAAAAAAGATGATGATAATTATGTAAACACATGGGATAATTATAGATATGGACAATGGAAATCAGTATTTTATAGAGGTGACCCATTAATGTCACAAAGTAATTTAACAGAAGAAGAAGAACAAAATAATTCTGCACTTGATCAAGTTGAAAAGATACAACAATATCCAGGTGTATGGTTAGCACCTTATTTAAATAATTTAAGTTTTGTATTTAATAGTGGTACAGGGGGTGAAATGGAAAGAATCGAAATAGCAGATGTACCAATGAATGAATGGTTTTGTGTAACAATATTAGTTGAAGGATATAGTGTAACAATATATATGAATGGAGAAATAGTAAATACAATGTTATTAAATCAAGTTTTTCCGAGTGATTTACAGAATAAAAATTTATATTTTGGAATGGATAATGTATTAAATGTATGTCAAACAGATTGTGGTTCAGGAACAAAAGGTGGATGGCCAGGATTTTTATCAGAATTTATATTTTATCCATATGTATTAACAAATAAAGAGATATTTGAATCTTATTTGCATTATAAAAAAATAGTATCAGGATATCAAGATAGTATAAATAGAAATATAACAAATACATATCCAACATTAATTAATAAAAATAGTATTGTAAATACAGATTCATATGATCCAGAAAAAGAAGCTACAACAGATAATAATATAAATAACAAGTATATTAATCAAATTTATTTTTAAAAAAAATAAAATAGATAAATAAATGTAAAAAATAAATAAATAAGAAAAAAAACAAAAAAAATGAGAAATATAATAAGAATAATTTTTAATTTAGAATAGTATTTTTCTTTTGAATATCTTTTTTTTCTATATTAATTATATAGAATACATAAATGAATAGTTCAGGTAAAAATTCAGTTAAAAATTCAGGTAATTCAACCTCTTTTGTTTCAAAATCAATATTTTTCATTTTACTTATATTATTTATATTAGTTATTGTTTATATTATTTATTTTGCTTATCAACGTTCTCAATATGTTAATGATAATGAACCCATTATAGTATCTGATATCACAGATGCAAATGTTGCTTATCAAACAACTTTAAATGTAACACCTAAAGATGGTATGGCTCAATCTATGAGTACTTGGATTTATGTAAAGAGTTGGGATTATAACAATGGTAAATACAAAAATATTTTATGGAAAACTGATACTTCTACTCCTAATAATGGTATTCCTTTACATACTCCTTCATTATGGTTATATCCTTTAACTAATAATCTTAAAGTAATAACATCTGTAGAAACAGCAGAAGGTGTTGAAAGTTGTGATATTAATAATATTCCTTTAATGAAATGGGTACATATTACTTATGTATTAAATAATAGAACTGTAGATGTTTATATTAATGGTAAATTAGAACGCAGTTGTGCATTGAAAGGTATTCCAAAAGGTTTAGATACAAGTACTAATCTTTTTGTAACCTATGGTAAACCCGCTGGTTTTATGGGAAAGATTGGTAAAACTCAATACTTTACAAGAGCTTTACAACCAAATGAAGTAACTAATTTATATACACAAGGTCCAATTGGTTCTTCACAATACAATGTTCAATTCTTCCAAGATGGTAAATTTATTCAAATCTCAGATCAAACATCAATAACTGAAATGTCATAAAATGTTAAAAATATATAATTTTAATATATTTAAATAAAAAATTAAAAAATAAAATGGAAAATATATAAACAAATAATTTTTAGATTAATATTATTTTTTAATAAAAAAAAATAATAAGAAATATTAGAGATCAATAATTAAAAATGTCTTCAAATGTGACTGCAACAGCAAATTCATTAACAAAAAATGTAACTAAAAATATGACTAATGTAAAATCACCAAAATTTTTTATTTTAGTTATTATTTTAATTATTTTAGCTCTTTTTATTTATTATTCATGGAAATCATATCGTAATTATAAAGTAACTTCACCTTATTTTATTTATGGAACATTAGATGGAAATAAAGCAAGAACAATACCGGCAGTTATGGTACCTGACCCTTCTGATGGTCAATATGGTCAAGAATTTACATATTGTATGTGGTTATTTATTAAAGATACCAATTTTGTTCAAACAAGTACAACTAGTACAGGTACTTCAACTGCTTGTACTAAAGGTACTGGTCCTTTAATGAAAATAATTATGAATAAGGGTTCAAATGATTTATATCAAACAACTAATAATGATAATCAACAAGTATGGCATTATCCTTTATTAAGTAGTCCAGGTATCTTTTTATATCCAGATACAAATAAACTTCATATTCGTTTTAATGGTTATGATTCAATATATGAAAGTGCAGATGTTGGTAATATCCCTCTTAATAAATGGTTTATGTTAACAGTAAATTGTATTGGTAATTCAGTTGATATTTATATTAATAATATGTTAAAGAAACGTCAACAAGTAGGTGTATTAAAGATGAATTATGGTGATTTATCAATTAATCCTTTTGGTGGTTTTGATGGTTATATATCAAATTTAAGATATTATAATAGAGCTATTCAATCATGGGAAATTGATGAAATGTATCAAATTGGTACTAATACAAATATGGTTACACAATTAACTGATATTAAACAAATGGCTGATTTATCACCTAAATATTATTTCAATAGTGGTTTCCCTAATTCAAATTTTTATGTCAAAAATACTTATTAATTTATAGATTTATTTTAAATTAAATATTTTTTTATTTTCTTTAAGTACTATTTTGTACTTAAAAAAAAGATAAAATATGATATAAAAGTAGTGTTAAAATATGAGTAATTTTGATGAAAAGAAAAGATTAACAATAGATTCGGATAAAATAATAATAGAAAGATTAAAAAAAATAAATAGAAATGAAATAGAAAATACAAACATACCAAGATTGAGAATTTATAAAAATCCATATAAAAAAGTAGAATTAACAGAATATGCATATGTCACAATTATATTTATAAATGAAAAATATGTACCTTCTTTATTTACATTAGGTGAAAGTTTAAAAAGAACAAATACTAAAAATAATTTAGTATGTTTAATACAAGATAAATCCTATAAATTAGAAGATGGTACAATTATTCAAGGATTATCAGATAAAATAAAAAAAGATTTATTCAAGATATATGATTATGTTATAGGTATTGATTTATTATATATAGAAGATTATAAACCACCTAAGAATCATTTTACAGAAAGACCAAGTTATAAAAATATAAAATTTTATATAACAAAATTAAATGTATTAGGATTAATACAATATAAAAAAATAATATTTTTAGATGCTTCATCAATTGTTAAAAGTAATTTAGATGATATGTTTAAAAAATATGATAAATCAGTATTTTGTAATGATTATGAATATAAAGAAACAAATGTAGGTTTAAAAGGAAGTGTATATATTTATAAACCAAATATATATTATTTTAAAAAAAGTATTTATTTGATAAATAATTATAATCAAATATTTGGAGATTTATTTTTTATAAGAGGAATTGATGAAATATTATTGTATTATACAATATATCCAGAATGGTCAAATAATTTATTAGAAAATAATTTATCATGTAGTGCAACTAAAAAAAAAAATTGTGATAATTATAAAATAATATATTATCAAAATATTAAACCTTTTATAGAACCTCGTGATAAAATAGAAATGGATATTATTAAAAATCATTATAAAAATTATAATGAATGGGATAAAATAATGAATATTGTTATTGAAAATAATCCAACTTTAAAAATTTATTTTGATAGTATTATTAAACGTTTTTAATTAAAATAATTTTTTATTTTTTTATTTTTATTCTTGAATAGTAAAAATAAAATCACCTCTTAAATGATTATAATTAAATCTGTCGCGTTTAATATAAATCTTTTTTTCAAAACTTTTTTCAGAAAAATATTTTATGAATGAATATATAGATAATATAAAAGAAGATGTTCTTACTAGAAAATATTCATTAAATTTATTTCTATTTTTTTTATTAGGATTTTTAATAAAATCAATACATCTAAATAATTTTTTTAATAAAGAACCTTCAAAATATAAAAATCTAGATTCATTTGATGATTGATAATATTTATTGTTTTTTACATTATTGTTATTAATATTATTTATAAATGTTCTAAAATTATTTTCAAGTTCTTCTATAATATTTAAATTAAATAAAGGTAAAATTATAATATCAAAAATAATTTGTGGTTCGATAATTGTATGAGG
>JACCED012382750.1_pt1 | contig 14139 bp, 8 predicted proteins | sample 7455021 | NCBI WGS metagenome assembly JACCED01 (sample SAMN15323456, study PRJNA562643) | freshwater metagenome | isolation source: river surface water | place: USA:Blue River Watershed | collected 2017-08-19 | reverse complement strand
TATATTTTAGATTATTAAAATGGAAGATTATGATGAAATTCCTATACATTTATCTCAAATAATTCCAAATAAAAAATCAAACATAAAAATTATTGATGAAAATGATTCAAGTGAATTAGAAGAAATAATTATTGAAAAATCTACAACCAAATTTGAAGAAGAGATTGAATATAGTGATAATAATAGTGATAATAAAAATTCAAATTTTGATATTAGAAAACGAGATTTAATATTTATTAAGAATTACTTAAAAAAAATAAAATTTCAATACATGTTAAAAGAAAATAAATATCATGATGAATTAAAAAAATTAGGTGAAGAATATGATAGTGATCCGATTGAAATAATTCTAAGATTAAAGTTAAAATATGAAGAATTTATAGATTTAAAATATTTCACACCGAAAAATTTAAAATCACTTATTCAATATTCTAAAAATATTTCAGAAACTAGAATATTTGAAATATTAAATTATGTTATTTTTAATAACTCTAAAAACAAAATGATTTTACATTTACAAATAGTATTAAAAGATGGAATGTTTAAAGTAAAAAACACTTTACAATCACTTATAATTGATTATTTGATTAACTATTTAGATCCTTTTGGTAACATTTTTGTTTCAGAGATTTATGGTAAATATAACTTGTCCCAAAGTTCAAATAAAAAAATTGATACTGAATATTTTAAATTACATAATAATATTTTAAACAAGGAGCAAGTTGATATAACTGATTCATATATTTTTTTAAAAAAAAATAATAAAAATTTACATAATATATTGAATACAACAAACTCCAAAATAATAGATTGGTTAATCTTAAATGAAGGTAAATGGACTATTTTAGACGCTCTTGAAAAGTTATTAAAGACTAAAGATAAAATATTAATAGAAGAAAATGACATAATTAAGATTTTAAAATTATTTATTAAGAAAGATGGATCGATTAATAGAGATATTTATTTTGTATCAGACATAATAATTTTATTAGTAAAACATATTTTTATGTATGCTTTAAAAATTATTATTCCGAATATTGATATTATAAAAGATAATCATTTCAAGGTAGAAATTTTAGAACAGTTTATTAATATTTTAAATACACACGATGAAAAAAAAATAAAATATATATTAAGTTTTGATTTTGTAAATATTTTTATAGATAAAAGATTAATTTGGGATGTTGTGTTATTTAATGAAAAATTAACAGATATATTTATTTCTAAAGGAAAAACAATACCTTATTCATATTTATCAGAAAGATTTAAAGAAAAGTGTGTTAGAGATAGTTTCACATTAGGTACTATTCATAGATATATTGATAGACATAAATTTATAAGATATTCCGATTTTAAAAAATACTTAGATAAGAAAACAAAATCTGATAATATTGCTATTTTTTATAAAAATATTTGTAAATTTAATCTTCCTCCAAATGATAAGATATTTAAAAATTTTATAAAATTTATTCCTGAAAAAGACATAATTGCTTTTTATAAAAAAAAATCTTGTATTGAGGAATTAATTCCATATATAATTTATGTAGGTAAATATGATTTGCTTGATAAAATATTTGAAGAAGGAATATACGATAAAGAATCGTATGTTAAAAATTTTAAAAAATATATTATAAATATATTTGGAAATATACAATATAGATACAAGCTAAAAATAGGTTTAGTATTTAAATTATATAGTTCAAATAAAAGATATGGTGTAAAATATGATTCTTTCCTACTTAAAAATATTATTAAATATGATAATATGATAATATTGAAAAGATTAATATCAAAAAATAAAAATATATCAATAAATTCAAAAATGATTGAAAATATTATTAATGAACAAAGTTATTATAGAATTAAAAATTTAGATGGAATAATTAATTACTTAAAACCATATATAAAAAAATATGATAAAATGATGAGTAACATTACTACAGTTACGAATTTATCAAAAAAAATAAGTAAGTTAACATTAGAGAAGATAATTGAATTTAAACAATTTTGTCCAGATTTTAAAATAGATTTTAATATTGATAATAGATATGATACAAAATATGATTTTGATGTCTCTGATGAAAATTTAATAAAATTAATTACCTATATGGTAGAAGAAAATTTTGTAACAAATAATAATTCTTCATCTTCAAATAAAATATTTAATACCGATTTCAATAGTATACTAAATTTTATTTGTAATAATGATATTAGTGAAAAAACTTTTGGAAAAATCACAGAACTTTATAATAAATATTTAAAGGGAAATATTGTGATAAAAAAAAATATGATTTTGGAAAAATTGTATAATGATTTTTATCGATCAAGAAAATTTTTAGAAATTTATACAAATTTAGAATTATTTAAACATAGTTTATATTCAAACACATTCATTATTAGTTTTATAGGAAATGATGATTATGGTAGAGCAATCGAGTTTTGTTTAAAAAACTATCCTTATTTAACTTTTAGAGGTTACAATTATTTAAAATCTATTATTAAAAAATATAAAAATAAAATAGAAAATCTTGTAAATAATAACAATCGACGTAGTTCATATTATAAAAATAATTTAATATCAAATTTAGAATATTATCAAAAAATAATTAAACTTGTTCCAGAAAAAAATATAATCCAAACTAAAGATCTACGTTTATATATAGATCTAGATAAAGAACGTCCATCTAATATTTTAAGAATTAAAGCAGATTTGGAAAATTATTTATTTGATGATATTGAAAAAACAGAGGAAAACAATATATTATTAGATTTATAAAAAACTAATTTCAAATAAAAAATAAATTATAAAAATACAAAAATATAATTATGTTTTTGCTTTGTTATCTTTAGATTTAACTACTAGACGATAAACAGGAGCTTCACAAACTAAGACTGATGGTCTAATAATTTTTACGATTTCACCAGGTTTCATATTATAATATTTTGCTACAGCATCGGTAGTTCTAATTAATGACATATCACGTTTTTTGGCACGGTATGCTTCAAGTACTTCTTCAGATTGTTCTTTTGTTAGCACAATATGTTGAGGAACTAATGTATGATCAACAATATTAAGCATTAAATTAATAATTTTAAAGACTTCTGATTGTGTTTCATAACTTTCAATAATATTTTCTGATTTTTGATTAATATCTTGAACAATTAAAATTTTGTATTCATCATTATATTTTGAAATAAATTCTCCAATTTGCGAATTTTTATTTATTGATGTAATTTTATAATCAAATATTTTTACGTATATTCTTTTCTTTTTAATTTCAGTATTATAGTTAGATTCATTATCTAACTGTATTATATATTCTTGATCATCATTATTATCTTTTATAATTTTATCAATTATTTTTTGTTCATTTTCTTTTAAAATAAATCCACGATTTGTAAGCATTTTTATTAGATTTGTTTTAACATCATTTAATTGTTGATGATGACTTTTTTCAATAGGTAGTAATTCAGGGACAAATGTATTTAAATCTATGTTCTTTGACATATTATATAATTACTATAGTAAAAATATAATTTATATATTTAAATCAATTTTTTACTCTACTTAACATATTCGATTACTTTAATAGGATAAAAATTGAAAATGTTAATTATTCTTATATTTGTATATATACTATTAAATAATCAAATAATATAGAAATGAAGCTATCACTAGAAGAAATACCTAATTTACTACTAGATAAGCTATCTAGATCTCCAACTATTATTTATTTTGGAGTTGGATCAGAATTTAATCCAGGGTCAGAGTTTAATCTTGAATCAGAATCTAATTTATCTGAAGAAAATACCAATACATCTAATCAGCAGAACGTTACCCCTTGGACTCCAGCAAAGAATCAACAATTCCCTTTGTTTTTACAAAATTTCAAATTTAAAAATCCTGATGTCGAACTATTAATTGTTCTAATAGATCCTGTAATTAGTAAAATACCGTTTGTTGTTCAAGAAACATCATCATGGTATTCAGGAACTTTTGTTAAAAAATCTGGGGTTTCTAATTTATTTGAATCCGATGAATTCAAAATTACAGTGTGTACAATTAAAAAACATGTTGGATTTGGTAAGGAAAATTTAAATGAGTATAGTGTGTTTAATATGTTGACAGATTGTGCAAATTTAGTTATAGAAAATGATGGATTAATGTTTTATCATGATTTTAGTGGTAACAATCCTAGTATTGCATCAAAAGCAGTTTCAAAATATTTTCAACATTTACCAAAGGAACTTTATAATAGTAAAATTTGTATTGATTTTTCTCATGGACATGAAGGAGATTGTTTTCCTTCTTTAGATCAACCTTATTTGTATCCAATTATATCAAAAGAAGAGTATTTAATTTATACAAACCCTCAAAATATCAAACCATATGATAAAATTCGGATCTTTAATAAATTTAATCAATCTCAAAAAATTTCTGACACTTCAGAAATTCCAGTTATTTTAGATACCCAAAATATTTCTGAATTTAAAATTAATTTATTCGAAGAACCAGATATTGATTTATTATTATATATTCAGGTAAAGAATTTGAACAAGTTAGAAATTGAATCTTTAAAAAATTCAGTGTTTCCAATTTTAAGACAATTAAAAGATACAGAAGAAAAATTACCTGATTTTGAATGGGCACTTAATAATCTTGAGCAATTACAACTAGATCATGAACATTTAAATGATAAATATCTTAGAATTAAGGATCTAATAAATTTAGCAGTAAGTGGTGAAAAACTTAGAGAAATTCGTCAAAGAATCAAAGTCGAATGTTATAAAATTATTGAATACTTTTTGATTAAACTATGTGAATCTTATAGTTTAGATACTTATAATATTGGTATGTGTATGGAACAATTACAATTGTGTTCAAATCCCTATGATTTAGCAAATATTTACAAGAAAATTTATGAAATCAATAAACTTATATAATAAATTGTACATTTTTTTATTTAATATAATTTTTACTTAACAAAATTTGAATTTGAATGAATATATTACAATATAAATAGATATATAGTATATAATTCAAGTAAATGAGTAAGTTACTAATAGTTGAATCTCCAGGTAAAATAAAAAAAATTAGTGAATACTTAGGAAGTGATTATGTAGTAGAAGCTTCAGTTGGTCATATAATTGATTTAAAACCAGATGAAATGAGTGTAGACTTGGAAACATTTGAGCCTACTTATAAAGTTTATCCAAATAAAACAAATGTTGTCGATAAACTTGAAAGAGCAGCACTTAGAGTAGGAAAAGAAAATGTCTATTTAGCTGCAGATGAGGACAGAGAAGGTGAAATGATTGCGTGGTCCTGTGCTCGTGAATTAAAATTAAAAAAACCAAAAAGAATAGTTTTTAATTCTATTACAGCAAAAGAACTTAAAAATGCTGTAGCAAATCCAAAAGAAATTGATCAAAACATGGTTAAGGCACAACAAGCAAGAAGAATTTTAGATAGACTTGCTGGTTATTTGATTAGTCCAATTTTAAAAAAAGCAGGATTATATGCTGCTAAATCAGCAGGAAGAGTTCAATCTGTTGTAGTTAGAATTGTTGTTGATAAAGAAAAAGAAATCGAAGAATTTTATTCTCAACAAAAAGACACTTACTTTTATATTAATTGCGATGTAAAAATTGGTGAATATGAAATAACAACTAAACTAACAAATAAAAATGCAAATGTTGAAATTGAAGAAGAGGATGAAGATAAAGAAGATACTGAAGATGCAGAAGAATCTGAAAAATCTGATAAAAAAAATAAAAAAAAGAGTGCTAAAAAAGTTAATACTAAAAATACTGTATCAAAAAAAGCATATGTTACTTTTGATAAATCTGAAGAAGACCAAGTAATAATTATTATTAAAGCCATGATTAAAGGTATATATAAATTATTAAAAAAGACTGAAAGAATAAGAAAACAAAATGCTCCTCCTCCATTTACAACTTCAACTTTACAACAATGTGCATCTCAAAGATTAGGTTTAAATGCGAAAGATACAATGTCAATTGCACAAAAATTATATGAGAATGGTCATATAACATATATGAGAACAGATTCAACATCAATATCTGATGAAGCAAAAAAGTTAATTAAAGACGTTATAGAAGTTGAATATGGTGTGGAACATTTTGAAAAGCATGATTTTATAAATAAAAAAGCAAATACTCAGGAAGCTCATGAATGTATCAGACCAAATAAACCACAATATGATCAAATTGAAGGTTCTCCAAATGAGAAGAGATTATATAATATGATATGGAAAAGAACAATCCAATCTCAAATGAAGGCAGCAGAATTTCAAAGTATATTAATTGAAATAGAGATTGAAGATAAAAAAAAAGTTCTTGAAAATTACAAATTAGTAGGAACACTAGAAAATTTAGTATATGAAGGATATCTTTTAGTTGATGGAAAGAAGAAATCACAACCATTAGATAGTTCAAAATTAAAGAATATTGAATGGTTGGAGGTTAATGGTATTGAAGATACACAGAAACCACCAACAAGATATAATGATGCTTCATTAATTAATAAAATGGATCCAAAAAATTTAAATATTGGTCGTCCATCAACATATGCAGCATCAATAGAAAAAATTCAAGAAAGAAAATATGTTGAAATAAAAGATTTAGAGGGTAAAAAAATTCAGGTATCAAAATATAATGTTAAAAAAAGTGATCCAAAACAAATTAATATTGAAACAAAAGATTTAATGATTGGAAAAGAAAAGTCAAAATTAGTTCCTACAAAATTAGGAAGAGATGTTACAGATTTTTTACAGTCAAAGTTTGAAATGTTAATGGATTATAAATTTACAGCAAATATGGAGAAAGAACTAGATGATATTGCAGAAGGAACTTTAAATAACTTTAAAGTAATAAAAGCATTTTATGAATATGTTAATAAATGTCTTGGAAATATAAAGTTTGTTGATAAATCTATTCAAAATCAAGGAACTATACTTGGTTCTCATGGAGATATTGAAATAACTTTACTAGATGGTCAATATGGAAAATATATAAGATGCGGAACATTTAAAATAAATTTAAACAAGATTTTAACTGAAATAGGAATTGAGGATGAATCAAAAATTGAAAATAAAAAAACAAAAAAATTACTATGCGATAAAATTATTGAGAAAATTGAAGAACCTGAAGAAAAACAAGAGTCAGATGATACCAAAGTATGGACAATTAAAAATATGAAATATACTTTGAAAACTGGACCATATGGATATTTTGTTGAATCATTTAATACAAAGTCAAATAAAAAAATGAAAAACTATTCATTAAAGTTTTTAATTAATAAAAAAGCAAAAGATGCTGATATATTATTAAATTCAGATAAAGAATATATGCAAGTAATTGAGTTGATTGAAAATGAAGATATTCAAAGTGTAATTGATTATACAAAAGAAGCTGGTGATAAAGAACAAACTAAGAAGAAAACAAATGGTTTTGTTAAAAATGCAAAGTAAATAATAATTTATCTAATTCAGTATAAAAAATTAATTATAAATATTTTCTGGAATTTCTAATTCAGATAATTTCCATCTTTCTACACCAGAATTTGGTACAGGTCTTTCAATAATTAATGGGACAACTTTATTTTTCAATTCTAATAGTGCTATTTCCTTTGGAGATAATCCTACTGTGTTTTTAATCATAGGTTTTGCTCCTTGAGCTAATTGTTTTGCTCTAACACTTAAAAGTCTGACCATTTCATATTTTGACAAAAATGGTTTAGTGAGTCTTTCATTTTTTTTCATTTTAAAATCATCGTCAGCAAATAATTCGTCATAATCAATATCATCAGAATCAGGAAGAGCATATTTACTATAACATTTTTTTTCTTCATCTTTAAATTCATCATCGGATTCGTTTGATTTTACTGATTTAGCATCTTCTTCTTCAGATTCTTCGACTTCTTCGTCATTAATTTCTTCATTATCTTCTTCATCATCTTCCTCATTAACTTCTTCATTAACTTCTTCATTCTCCTCATCTAATTCTTCATCTTCTTCCTCTTCTTCAGAATTATCATCATCTGATTCAGATCCATATTCACTTTCATCATCTGAATAATTTTTTTTATTTCTAGATTTAGAACCACCTGCTTGTAAATTTTTTGAATTAGAAGTTATTTTTGGATTTGATGAAAGTAATGACGTTATATCAACATTTTTATTATCAGTATAAAGAGTTTTTGGTTTAGGCATCCTCTATTATTATATATACTATTAATAAATTAAAATCAATTTTTTTATATTAAAAAAAAATAATAAAGTAAAAATTTATTTTTCTACAAATGTATCCCAGAATGAATCACAAACTTTGCAAATATATCTTGTAGAATAAGAACCTTTTTGTCTATAAAATACAGCATTTTTTAATTCAGCTTTGTTATGGGTAATACATTTGTCATTAATACAAATATATTTTTTTGTATTCGGCAGAGTAGGATCATTTTTATATTGAATAAAATTAAAGTTATAAATATCATCTTTCTTTTCATCACCTCGTGAAAAGATAAACATTTTATCAGGAATAACCTCATAATATCCACATGTTTTGCAAAGGAAATAACATTCTTTATTCACAACACTATCTGTTGGTTTAAGTAATTTATCCAAATTATCCTGTTCTTCATTAATTTTATTAATTACAAGACTTTTTTGGTTGTTAGTTAATTTATTAAATTCTGGATTTTTTGTAAGTTCAGATAAATCTAATTTTTTTAAATCTGATTCAGTATCTGATCCACCTTTTATTTTTTCGATTAAATCAACTATAGAAGTAGATTGACTCTCTGAATTACTTACTTCAAAATCAGAAGAACTCAAATCTTGATCAGCATTTTCACCTCCTGATTGTTTTTTGTGTATATTTCCGATATTATTAGTTATATCCATAAAATTTTGACATATTTTACAAAACATTGTTTCTATATATTAATCTAATATATTATATTCTAAATTCATTTTTTTTTATGGTCTGATAAAATATTTTTAAATATTTTTTTTGGTCTGGCCCAGTCTAAAATATTAAAAACATTGGGTTTTAGAGCCTTTACGAATATTTTTATTAAAAAAATTGATTTTAATATAAAATTATTATATAATAATATAGATAATAATGTCTTTAAAAGGTAGTATATCAGACGAACCAGAGCATAAAATAAATAATAATAAAAATAATTCTGGTCTGGAAAAACAAAAGACCGTAAGTAAAACAAGACAATATAATAATTTATCTGAATTTATATCAAGCAACAATGTTGCTTATGGATCAAAACAAGAGACCCATATGGTTTGGGCATCTAGTTCCGAAAAGCCAAATGTGCTTTTTAAAGTAGAAGATGAAGATTATGAAAAATTTTTAGAATTATATATAGCTGATTGCAAATCTAATTTTGGAAGAATGTCAATTTTAGAAAAACCTTGTGATTTAGGTCCATTAATTCTTGACTATGATTTAAAACAAGTTTGTAAAAACAGAACAATCACATCTGATGACACGTTAATTGTTGTTGAAATTATTAACAATATAATTAAAAAATATTATGAAATTGATGATGATGATATGTTAACTGCATATGTGTTGATGAAAAAGGAACCTTTTCAATTACCAGAAAAAAAATGTTATTCTGATGGTTTTCATATTCATTATCCAAATATTGTAGTACCTTCTGAACAACGTTTCTTAATTTATGATGAATCTAAAAGAGAAATAATAAAAAGAAATCTATTTAGCGAAGTATTTAATGTTCTATCTAAAACACAAATCGCAGTTCAAAAAGCAAAAGATCGTGAAGATAATGATACTGAAAATCTACTAAATTGTGATGAATCAGAAATGATTGATGAAGAAGAAGATGATGTCATAAATTACTACGATAAGTTAAGTGATATTGAAAAAGAAGAAATTCATAATGATGTATTTGATGAATCAGTAATATTAAGAAACAAATGGTTTCTTTATGGTTCAGGAAAATATATTAATGGAAAATGGAATGTATATCAATTATCATATATTTTTAATGCTGATGGATCTAAAGTTGATGATGATGATAGACCTAGTCTAAGTAAAATTATTAAAATTCTTTCAATTAGAGGTAACGAGGAATCAAGTGTTGAATTAAAAGAATCTGAGGATATCAAAAAAAGACTTGATAAAATTAAAAATAAGTATATCACAAAAACATTTAATAAAAAAATAGATATTGGTAAAGTTTTTATTAAAAATGAAGATGATGAGTCAGAAAAATCTGTTGGGAATAAAAAAAATGAAGAAGTTAATAAAATTAAACAGGTTGTTGATGATGGTTCTGATAAAAATATAACTATTGCTAAAAAATTAATTAAACTTTTAAAACCAGACAGAGCATATGGTTACGATGATTGGATTAGAGTCGGATGGGCACTCTATGATACTAGTCAAACACTCCTTCCCGAATTTATAGCTTTTTCAAAGAAAGCTCCAGCTAAATACAAAGATGGTTGTTGTGAAAAAGTATGGAGGGATTGTGATAAAATAATTGCAAGAGATCAAGTAACTGGATTTACAATTGGTTCACTTTATCATTGGGCTAAAGAAGATAATCCAGAAGGATATGAACAATTTAAAAAGGAAACTCTTTATAGTTCACTCGAAACAAATGATATTTCGAGACATGATGATGTTGCTGAAATAATTTATAATATGTATAAACATGAATTTGTTTGTAGTTCATATAAAAAGAACGAATGGTGGCAATTTAAAAATCATAAATGGACCAAGTTAGATGAAGATGTAACACTATCAAGAAATTTATCAAGTGAAGTATCAGTAAAACTTCAAAGATTAGCAGTTGATTATTTCTTAAAATCAGGAGCATCACATGGTATCCAAAGTGATCTTTATAACAAAAAAGGTAATGAAATTAAAAAAATTGCTGACAGTTTAAGAGATGTTACTTATAAAAAGAAAATTATGATGGCTTGTAAAGAAAAATTCTATACAAGAAACTTTGATAAAGGTCTCGATCAAAATAATTATCTTGTTGGATTTGAGAATGGTGTTTATGATTTAGTTGCTGGCAAATTTAGACCAGGTTATCCAGATGATCTTGTATCTAAATCTACTCTCTATAAATATAGAGAATTCACTAGAGATGATCCAATGATTAGAGATATTGAAAAATTCTTTAAAAGTATTCAACCTGAAGATGACATGAGAAAATATATTATGTGTTATCTTGCATCACTTTTTGAAGGTTCCAATAAAGATCAAAAATTCATGGTTTGGACAGGTAATGGTTCTAACGGTAAAGGTACTTTAATCGGGCTTATTAAAGACACATTGGGTCAATATTATTGTTCACTTGATCAAACTGCAATTACTCAAAAGAGAGGTAATAGTTCATCAGCTACTCCTGAATTAGCAGATAAAGTTGGTGTTCGTTCAATTTGTTTGCAAGAAACTAACGGTGATGATAAATTAAATTTAGGTTTTATCAAAAGTATTACAGGTCAAGATGAAATCCAAGTAAGACCTTTATATGGTGAACCATTTTATTATGTTCCTCAATTTAAATTACTTCTTGCATGCAATCATTTACCAAATATTCCTGATGGCGGTGATGGTGGTGTATGGAGACGTATCAGAGTTATTCCTTTTGAACAAAAATTCGTTCGTGAACCATCTGGTCCTAATGAACAACTACTTGATAAAACTGTAAAAGAAAAACTTAAAACATGGAATCAAGGTTTAACATGGTTACTTCTTAATGTTTATTATCCATTATATAGAGATGGAGATTTAGATGAGATGGAACCTGAACGTGTTAAATTAGCCACTAAGAAATATGAATGTGATTCTAATATATTCATTGAATTCATGAATCAATATGTTGTATTCGACCAAAGAGCTCAAACTGACAAGGTTACTCTCTGGGAAATTTTCAAACAGTGGTACTCTGGTGCTTACGAACAAAAACCACCTGCTCTTAAGAAATTACTTGAATTCTTTGGAGAACAAAAACAATGTGTGGTCAAACCATCTTGTATTAAGGGTATTATTGTAAGAGACAAAGATGAACAGGTGGTTAATGCTATTGATGCATAATAATTTATAACCTTAATTTTTTTAATATATATACATAGTTATTTATATAGTATATTTAATATACTATACAAGTTATTTTTTATACACTTTAGATAAAAAATTGAAAAAAATTGACATAAATGACTATCTGGGGTATGCTATTAAATATAGTATATTATAATTCAATTTATGAATAAAATCTCTAATGAACATCTCTATTGTCCTAATATAATGATTATTATGATGGACAACCAAGCTATTCAAGCCGAACGAAGACAAGATATTACTACTGATGAAGATGATTCTTCTCAATTTGGAACTTATGTGATGAGTTACGGAGGTGTTGAATATAATGTGAGTAAAATCGCTGATAACAGTATTACCAAAGATGACAATACATATTCTCTTTTGAGTAGTCAAAAAGTATTAAACTTTAAAGATGTTATAAATACTTTTAACTCTGAAGAGTTTAAAATTCGTGCTAATATTTTTAGTAAAGAAATAAGTGGCCACAATAAAAATAAAAAAGATAAAGTATTTAATCTTGTTACTGATAACGATCTAATTGGTGATCAGAATAGCAAAAATGAATACTTAAATCTTGTTAATTATTTGATTTGGGAACTAGATAATCTTTCTGTACTTAGTAGTAGATTAAGATCAAAAAAATGTTATATAAAAAAAATGTCTGATTACGAAACAATATATGTAAAAATGTTATTGAATAAATATGATATAAAAATTTCAGAAGAAAACATAATTCATAAAATTAATAATGTAGTAAAAAAAATTATTGGATTTATTACAATTTTTCTTAAAAAAAATTCTCAAATAAATAAAATCCATATTAATAATGTAAATGACTCTTTATTAAGAGAAGAAAATTGTTGTAATTATTCCAGTAAAAAAGGTTATAAAACACCAAACGGTTCTAACATTAATTTTTGTCAATTTGAATCGGTTGGAATGGCAAGAGGAAGTGTACGCCTAAGTCCTAGTTTTGGTTTATGAGACCAATATCTGTTTCAGTATTTAGATCCCTATACTAAGATCCGAATTGTCGATCCGTATAAAATTTTATTTATCTAAAATTTATCAAGAATTTAGATAAAAAACATTTAAAAACTTCTTTCTCTAGGATTAATTTTTAACATACGATGAATAGTTTCAATTATTTTTTGTATACCATTATAATTTGGATCAACAGAACTTAGAATATCTGATTCCCAAGATTCAAATTTAATTTCTGGGAAAAATTTTAATGTTTGATTTTTATTTAATATTTTATTTTTTCTCGGAGAATCACAAATCATCTTAATTATTTTTTTGTAATTTGGTTCTCCCATTTTTTCGATTATCATTTTGATGTTTACAAGATCTTTATCATATTTTTCCGATAAAGGATTTTTTTCTACATCAATCATTATTTTTCCTATTACTAATTCATAAATTGAACATCCTAAAGACCAAATATCAGACTGTTCATCAAATCCCATACCTAAAACAATTTCTGGTGATCTATAATATCTTGTATTTATTGTATGATTACGTGATCCATGTTTTTCAATCAATCCAAAATCCATTAATTTAACAATTGGATTTTCCATACATGCAATTAATTCTTTATTTGATTCATCAATTTTGTCTTCTAATTTAGCATTCACTTCTGTTATTTGTAATTTTTCTATTTGTAAATCTCTGGCATTTAAAAATTCTAAAATTTCTCTTGTATGAAATTCATCTTGAACATTTTCATATTCTCCTTCTGAAGAATTATATGATGAACAATCAGTATCAAAATCTGAATCATAACCAATATAATTTTCAAAATCTAATACATCACACGAACTAGAAATAGAATTTGTATTTGATTCTGAATCTGATTCAGATTTAGAATTTGAATCGTCATCAGATTCTCCCATTATATTATCTTTAATTTCAAATTTAGTTGATAATTCTTTTAAAAATTTATAAATATGTTCCTGAACTAATTCAACTATTTCATCTTTTTTAATTTGTTTCATATTACTTAATTTTCTA
>JACCED012007937.1_pt1 | contig 14143 bp, 12 predicted proteins | sample 7455021 | NCBI WGS metagenome assembly JACCED01 (sample SAMN15323456, study PRJNA562643) | freshwater metagenome | isolation source: river surface water | place: USA:Blue River Watershed | collected 2017-08-19 | reverse complement strand
GATCTACCAACAGATAAACTTACGGAAATACTAATCGATATAGATAATGGTACATTTGATGATAAACTCGAAGAAAAAAATTGGTATAGAAAGATGGATGTTTTTAGAGAAGAGATCATAGAAATTTTATTGAGAAGATATCGCTCTCATTACACTTATACAAATAAAAAAGACGAGTGTCTCGATAAAGTTTATAATCTCTATTTAAAACATTATCTTTGATGTCTTTGATATCTATATTTAATATTTTAGAAATTATTGTATAAAATATACAATAATTTATGTTAAAAATAAAAAAAAAGTTGGGAGAGGGAAGTTTTAGTAAAGTCCATGAAGCGGAGAACGAAAATGGAGAAAAATTTGCTGTTAAAATAGAGAAAAAGTCCTTCTACAACTTATTAGAAAAAGAGAAAGATATTCATTTCTATTTATTTCAAAAAGATGTAGAAAAAAAATATGTTGTTCCCGTATATGATTTTTATAGTGATGAAAATAATAATTACTTAGTGATGGAAAAATTATTTAATTCATTCGCTGATATAATGTCAAAAATAAATATTACATTTGATGATTATAGTATTCGAAACATTGCTAAAAAACTAATTGAAATACTACAATTTATCCATAAACAAGGAGTCATACATTGTGATATTAAACCGGATAATATTATGATATCAAGTGATTTCCAAAAAATATATTTAATTGATTACGGATTATCTAGATTTTATATGAGAAAAAATAGACATATTCCTTTTTCAACAGATAAAAATAATGGAGGGACTTTGAGATATATGAGCGTTCATACAAATAATCAAGTTGAATCATCAAGAAGAGATGATTTGATAAGTTTGGGATACGTTTTGGTTTATTTACAAACTGCTAAATTACCTTGGCAAAATATAACAGGAAAAAATAGATGCAAAAAAATTGCTGAGATGAAAATAGAAATAAGTTTTGAAGAGTTATGTAAAGGATGTGTTCCTGAGTTAATACAATATTTTGAAGAATGCTATAAATATGGCTTTTATGATGAGCCCAATTACGAAAAACTCATTAATCTTTTTCAAAACACTTAAAAACTTTTGAATAACTAAGTAAAAATGGAATATCAAGAAGAAAATATTAAATTAGATCTTTTGGAAAAGAATGATAATATGACTAATTATTATTTTTTCAAAAGATATTTTACAAATGAACAAATTGAAGGAATAAAAGAATTAGCATCACATTATCCAGCGATTGATGGAAATGTCAGTGGTACTATAAATAAATCCTACAGGACCAGCGAAATAAATTGGATGCCATTAAACAAAGAAACACATTACCTCTATGAAAATTTATTAAGATTGGCTAAAAAAGCAAATAAAGAAATGTGGAATTTTCATTTATCTACTATCAAAGACGACTTACAATTTACCACATACAAAGCGGAAAATGAGGGACATTATGATTGGCATATGGATTTTGGAGGAGAACGATCCAGCACTAGAAAATTAAGTATGGTTGTTCAATTGAGTGATCCAGATGATTATACTGGAGGAAAACTGCAATTTATGATTAATAGAGAAATTATCAATGCTCCTAACCAAAAAGGAACAGTTATATTTTTTCCTTCTTATTTGATGCATCGAGTTACAAAGATTGAGAGTGGTACCAGGAATTCATTAGTTTGTTGGTTTCATGGTCCACCTTTTGTCTAGTTAAAGATTTTTCAACAATAAATAAAAAATAAAAAATGTTTATTTATTATCAATTATTATTATTCTTCGCATTCTATAATTTGGATAATTTTAGTATAAGAACAATACTTTTTATAATGGAGTTTTATTCACTCCTTTTTTATTTTGGTAATTATTCTTATGTAAAAATTATTATAAATGGTCAAAAAAGTTATCCAAAATTTAAGAATATAAATTTTAAAGATGGAGAATCAATATTTGTAATGCTCAATTATTTCAATCGAAAAATTTATAATGAAATATCTAGTAAGTATTTTTACCTTATTGATTTACATTATTATAACTCATCTATCAAATCACTAGCAATTAACTGTGAAACATTAAACTTATCTTTTAGTAAGTTCCCAAATTTATACTATAGTAATATCAAAAGATTATTTATTAAAGAAAATAAAATATTATTTCTTGACAGTAATAATTTTCCTAAAAGATTAAAGTATTTGAATGCAAAATCTTGCGATGTTGAAAAAGTATTCATAGATCACGATTATCTTAAAGAAGTAGATTTATCTTTCAACAATATGACTGATATTAAAATAAAATGTTCCAATCTTAGAAAATTATACTTGAATTTTAATAAGTTGCAAAAAGTAGAAATTGATTGCCCTAAGCTTAAATTTCTTAATTTATCTAATAATTCTTTGGAGGAAATTGAATTGAACTGTTTTCTAGATGTGCTTAATATTGAAAGTAATCAATTTATTGTTTTACCATCCAATCTTCTCAATATAAAACGACTTTATTTGAAAAGGAATCCAATCATACCCAATTTAAATATTTATAGATGGAATGAGTATTTTTATTTACATAATATTGAATTCTTTCAAAATAATATTGATTATACCAATAAAAATGTATATCAAGATAGAGAATTAGTACATAATACACATATTAATAATAGTATAAAGAAATGTATTGATGAATTGGAATACATTTTTTATTCGAATGAAATAAAATATGATGGATATTTTGGTAAATTAACTAAAAAAATAGATAATTTAATAATCCAGAATAATTTTAGGGTGAAAGATTTATTAGCAACTATCTTATACTTAGCTAAAAGCAAAGATTTACTTGAATCAATTGTTCCAATCTTAGAATACGAGATTTACGAAGGAGAAGGATATTGTTTGTCTGGAAAAATAGGTAGAATATTGACTTCAATAATGGGGTTTGATTTAATATCCAATGTGATAACTATTTCTAAAAATGATGAAATAATGACAAAGTATGATTTAGTTGTAGGAAGGATTAAAAATGAGTTTGGAGAAGAGGATCCAATGTTTTTCTATAGATTGAGGAAGGAATTTGAGAATGAGTTAGTAATGATGGGTATATCCAGTGAGGAAATAAATGAATGGGTAAGTGAGTTAAAAAATTGATTTTTTAAAATTGTGAACACATATATATAAAATGGTTATATCATTTTTTCCAAGTTTTTTTGAACGTGCTGTTGAGAGATTATCTTTACATCCCGTCCAAAAAAAAGAAGCCATTATATACGCTAGAATTAGCCAAAAGAACCAAAAAGATGGATTATCATTAGAGTCTCAAGTTAGTAATTGCATTAGATATTGTATTATGAATAATTATCATTTAGTTGAAGTAATTAAAGAGATTGGATCCGCAAAGGATTTGTCCAAACTCAAAAAATTAGAGAGGATAATTGATGAAAAAGATAATATAAATTTGATTGTTAGTGATACATCTCGATTTTGCAGAAACGTAAAAGAAGGAGTTAATCTATTAGATTTAATGGATAAGAAAAATATTGTTTTACATTGCGCTGACAAGAATTTTATTAGCAATGTTAATGATGATTACAAGCAAATTGTAGGAGGAATTAAGGATGCTGAAGTAGAAATTAAAACTCTATCCAATCGTGTCAAACGAACAATTAAGTACAAAAAAGACAACAATTTATATTTACCCTCATTGCCAAAATATGGTTACTCCTATTTTAAAATATTTGATGACAACAGGATTATCAAGAAAATTAAAGAAGATCCAATGGAACAAAAAATAATTTTATTGGTTAATAAGATGTATAATGGTTCTCCATCCAAAAATGTTGAAAATTTATTGGTTGATATAACAGGTAATCCTAACCATAAAATTTATGATTATGAAAATAATGTTGAGGTGAATGAGATTCGTAGAGGAAATTTTACAAAGAAGGCAATTGCCGATTTTTTGAACCACTTGAATATTTTTCGAAGAGGTAAAAAATGGACTGTTAATGCAATCTCAAATATTCTTCAACAATCCAATTAGATATTTTTTGTCTTTTGGATCTAGTTTGGGAAGGAATTCTTCGACTTTCTTCCAATCTTTGTTGTGGATAGCTTTTCTCATTTGCCAACTATTGAAATCTTTGAAAGTAGGAATTAATATTTCCTGTTTTTTTACATCCAATGTATCAAAAAGTGAAAATCGTTTATTATCTTTATCTTTCTCAGCTTTTACTAATAATAATTCATCCCCTTTTTTAACTCTATCTTTGACTATAACAAAAGAAAATAGCACAGGGGAAGGCTGATTAGCAATTATAACTTTAACTTTATCTCTCATTTTATCAGGTAATGTTTGTAAATAAATTTTCCAAAATTCATATGTTGTTTTAGCATTAACAGCTGGGATTATTCCTTTTTCCATTGCTTCTTCAATCGTTGCTTTATTTACTTTATTTATTTTGAATTTTTTAGCTAAATCTTTCAATTCATCATTGGAAAATTCGTGTAATTTTTTCTCATATGGAACTTCTATTATTCTAGGCTTTTTTGAGATAATAAGGTAAAATATATCGGGTTTATATTTTTTCATTAATGTTTCTACGACTTTCAAATGACCGCTGTGAGGGGGTTTGAATCCTCCTGGAAATAGTACAATTTTCATATATATTTTATAGGCTTAAAAAAAATTCTATATAATAATTAAAATGAAGAAATATTTAAAGATTATATTGATTGGAGCTGCATCTTGGAAAAAAAATGATCAATTACATGGAGGTCAAATACCATTAATTAAAAATATTATAAACGAAGACATCGAATTTTTTTCTTGTGATCCAGAACATAGACAGGAACCGGATAAATATTTATCAAAGTGTGCGGGTGTTCCTGTTAGTCGAGGCAGTTCTCCAAGTGCAATAAATCTTAAGAGTTTAAATGTCCATAATTTATATGCGGAGGAGTTTTTCAATGATTTGATTGCAAGTGAAGATACATATTATTTGACATTGGTATATACTGGTATAGAACGAGAGAACCCGTCTTTTAGCATTGCTAAAAAACTTGGAATAAAAAATAGGTTCTTTTGGGATACCAAGAATGCTCTTTTTTTATCATTTGGTTGTTTAACTAAACCACAAGATATCGAAGAATTACTTACTAAATTGCACTTAAAAAATGAATTGGATGTTGATTATATTAATAACAAATTGAAAAATTTATTTTTCCTCCAAAGAGCTTACTATGCTTTCCAAAATAACATTGATGCATTATCGAGATCGTACAAAACTAATATTATTCCTGAATGGGGACATAAATCTTTACGAAGATTGAGACACATTAATATTTATTCATTGGAAGACGCGAATACGGAATATGAAAATTTATCCAATTACAAAAATATTGGATTGGAAAAACTTATAAAAGAGGAATTAGAAATTCTTGGACTAATCCAATTTTGGGATGAGAGACCCAATGATTTTTTCTCTCAATAAATTATATGAGAAGTTTTAGAGTTAAAAATTCTAAAGTTTTAGCAAATAATCCAACAGAAGCAGCAAAAATATATTTCACTAAAAAAGCAGAGTCAATACCAGAGAGTAAAAGAAAAAAATTTACATATACTTTTAAAGTGAAAGAAACATCTAGAAGTTCTTCAAAAAAAGAATTTGGTCCTTACATTGGATATTTTTCTAAAAACAAACCAAAAGTGAAATCGATGAAAGTTAAGGGTGGACAAGGTAACAATACAAATGATGAATATGTTTTCGTTGAGGAAAATACTTACGTTCCACAATTAATGGTTTGGGATTTTGTACCTGGTACATTTTCAATTGATGATAATACTGTATCTTTTCAAATAACAAACAAAATTTATCTAGAAAATAAGAATGTTATTAGAGGTAGACAGAGTAATGCTTATAATACGACAAAAGGGATGCTTGGTATGGAAATTTTAAAATTGTCTAAAAAAAAGAGTTATCAATCGAATGAGGGGAAATTATTTATCATTGATTTGAAAGATCAATTGGCGCTAGCAAATACCAATGAAAAACTAAAATTGTTATCAATCTTAATTGATAGAGAGAAAAAGAAGAATCCCTATATAGAACCAGGTGAATATAAAGCTTCATACAACATTGAAGTAATACAAGAAAAAGGAATTTTGAAAGATAAAAGAAGTTATAATTTGGATATTGATGATGGATTGAATGAACCAGTAAATAAAAGGTATATTTCATTTGATACATTAAGGTCTGAATTATCTGCGACATTATTGTCAAAGAATTTTATTGAACGTGCAAATGATTATAGAGAACTTTCAGCCTCTAACTTTGGTTTTTGTTTCTTATGTTATAAAATAAAGAAGAAATTGTCAAAAATTACATACATTGGAAGCCCTTTTAAGGAATTCGTAGATTATGCAAATAAAAGTTGTGAAATTATTGAACCATCTCATTTAACATTAGCTTTCGAAAAACAAGTAATAAATTCAAACTCCAATAAGATAAGATCTAAAATAGAGGGAATTGAGAATAAAATTTATCAAGAAAAATTGAGAAGAGAAGAAGAAAATAGGAGAAAGGTTGGAAGAAATGAATATGATCGATTAGAGAGAGAAAGAAAAGCAAAAAATATAGATGTCGTTAAAAAACGTAGAGATAATCTAATGTATCGAATCAATCAATTATCTGTTAATAGAATGTATTTTCAGGAACATCCAGGACTCCTTCCTTCATTAAAAAAGAGGTTGAGTGAAATTGAAAGAATTGAAGACTTTGATGACATAGAACAAGAGATAAATGAGATTGAAGAAGATATCGAAAATTTAATTAAAGAAGAACGAGGGTTTATCGAGGTTCAAGATAGAGTCAGTGATCTTTTATCACAAGTGGAAAGACAATATAGATATAATTATCTAAGAGGTAAAAATCATTTAATTGAAGAAATAAGACATAATTTAAGTGTTGCAAGAACTATCCAAGAATTAGAAGAAATTGAACAAGATATATTAAATATAATTAGAGAAGCTGAGAATTTCTTAAAGAGCGAACAAGAAAATAGAAGAAGAAGAGAAGAAGAAAAAAGACGAAATGAATATAGAAGACGAGAAGAAGAAAGAAGACGAGAAGAAGAAAGAAGACGAGAAGAAGAAAGAAGACGAGAAGAAGAGAGAAGGCGAAATAATAATAATTACGGTTTTCGTTCTCCAGCAAGTGAACCATCTAACGACACACCAAATGACATCAAGGAATTCCTTGCCTTAAGTTTTACAAAGAGTAATAATTCACAGCAGGATTTGAAAAAGAGATATAGGAAATTATCATTAAAATATCATCCAAATAAGAACCCCAATAAAAATACCACAGAATTATTTAAAATTATCCAAGGTAAATATAATTCAAACAAAAAGTGATCATATTTTTTGAATCATAAATTTGTACTTAATATTTTCATCTTCAAAATCAATAATTGTTTTTGATTCATCCATAGATCCTTCTTCAAAAGGCATCCCTGTTCCTTCATACAATTTCCATAAATTCTTTTCTACGAAATCACTATCAGCTTCATTTCTAAAAATTACTTTCGCACTATCAGTTGGAACCATTCCTAAAATTTTCCTCAAATTCATAAGTTCCCTAGTTATCTTCTTCATAATGTATATCTCCTGCATCTCATCATCCCAACTTAAATCACTCAATATTAATACACCATTGTCAACATAATACTGTTTATGAAATCTCCAAATCTTCGATTCATCTAATTTTCCAACAACTTTTATCTCCTCATCAAAAATTTCCTCTTTCCCATTTATAATTACCTTCTTCTTCCCTCTCTCCACTTTCTTATCTTTAAAATATTTCTCCAACTCCAACTTAACATTTTTAGCATCTCCTTTAAATCTTTTTCCTAAAAGTTGCATTGAATATTCGTATTGAGGAACAACAACCTCCGATAATCTACTTGAAAATTCAAACTCCATAACATTGCACTCTATCATTAATGTTTCCATTATTCCTTCAAGAAAAGGAATCAATCTCCAGTCATTCACATATATGATTTGTCTTCTAATTGGTTTCTTGGAACTCTTCAAAATATTTCGCATTTCACCTCGTGCCTCAATTATCAATTCCAATAAATTAATTCCTTCCTGTCCACTCTCTCTCTTTTCCCAAACAACTACAGGCAAATTCTCCAAGTGAACAGATTGAAAATCAATTTCTCCCTCTAATAGTCTCAATTCTTGATAAAAGTACTCCGCCATAAAAGGAGCGAAAGGTGCAATCATAATAGAAAACTTCTTGAAAACGTAAAATAAAACATTTAATGAATTCAATGCTTCATCTTGTGATTTCATAGATTTCAATCTTGACTTATTCATATTCAAATAGGTTCTACTAAGTTGCCCTATAAATTTATCTATTCTTCCTACAATATTACCTAAGTTGTAATTTTGCATTTCTTTATGAATAGCATCAGTAAATTCCTGTAAATAATTCAATAACATTTGATCCAATATATTACTGCACCTATCTTTCAATTCATCCAGTTTAAAGTAATGAAACCTCAAGCAATATTTTTGTTCATACAATGGAATCATTTGCTTCAAGAAATTCAAAGTGTTATGCGAAAAAATATGAACATTTTGAATAATCATTTTCACTCCTTCTTCCTTGAATTTCAAAGAATCTCCTCTCACAATCCCCTGGCTAATTAAGTAAAGCCTCAACGCATCAGCCCCATATTTTTCTAAAATTAACTCTGGATCAGGAAAATTTTTCTTCGATTTAGACATTTTCTCACCATCCTCTGCTAGTACTAATCCATTCACAATTACATTTTTATAAGGAGAATGTCCCTTCAATGCTACACTCAAAACCATTAAAGTGTAAAACCAGCCTCTTGTTTGATCTAATCCTTCCGCAATAAAATCAGCAGGAAAATTATCACTCGCAAAAGGAACACTCCCACTTTCAAACCAACAATCAAAAACTTCTTCTATTCTTTTATAAATTTTCCCGTTTCTTTCAATAGTAATGCTATCAATATGATTCCTATGAATATCATTAATTTTTCTACCAACGATTTCTTCCAATTCTTCAACATCTTTGATACAAATTACATCTCCATCATCACTCTTCCATAATGGTATAGGTGTTCCCCAATATCTGTTTCTAGATACACACCAATCTTTTGCTTCTTTAAGCCAATTCCCAAACCTTCCTTCTTTTATATGCTCAGGGACCCAATTAGTTTCTTGACTATTTACTTTCACAATTTCATCTCTTATTTTCTCAACATTTACGAATGTGCAAGGAACTGCTCGATACATTAAAGGACTTCCACTTCTCCAGCAATGAGGATAATCGTGGTGTTCGCTTGTTTGATGAAATAATTTATCTTTCAATAATTTCAAAACAACTTTGTCAGCATCTTTGAAATAAAGTCCTTTCAATACAGGAACTTCATCAGTAAAATATCCATTAGCATCAAAGGGGCAAGGAGGTGCAATTGTTTTATCAATAATACCATTTTTCAAACAAACTCGATAGTCATCTTCACCAAAGGCAGGAGCTTGATGGACAATACCAGTTCCACTATCATCACTTACATATTTATCACCAACAATGAAAAATCCTTTTCTATCATTATAAAAATCGAATAAAGGTTCATATTCTAATCCAATCAATTCATCTCCTTTCATTCTAGCGACGACTTCTACAAATCCATATTTATCCATAAATTTTTCCAATAAAACATAGAAACAATTATCTTTCTCACAAACAACATAATCCAAATCAGGATTTACACATAATGCTAGATTGGAAGGAAGTGTCCATGGTGTAGTAGTCCATACTAAAAAGTATGTTAAGATTTCACAATCTTTCATCATAAATTTGACAACTATTGAAGGATCTTGAATTTTTTTATAATCCAATTTAGCCTCGAAATTAGATAATGGGGTAGTACAACTTGTGCTATAAGGCATTACTTTCACACCTTGATAGATTAATTCTTTTTCCCATAAAGCATAAAATACTTTCCAAACAGTATTCATATAACTTAAATCCATCGTTTTATAGTCATTGTCCATATCAACCCAACGACCCAATCTTTCAATCGTTTTCTTCCAATCTTTGGAATATTTCATAACAATGTTCCTGCAAGCATCATTATATTTTCCAATGCCAATTTTCATTATCTCTTCCTTTGTTTTTATTCCCAGTTTCTTCTCAATCTCAAACTCAATTGGAAGACCATGGCAGTTATGGACTACTATACCATTCGCAATAAAATTATGTGTTTCATTAATAGAAAGGTCATAAACACGCATATATCCAATCTCTGTTCTTCCAATCATTTTTACTTTCGAAGGTTTTTCCCTTTTTCTCTCAGCGTATCTATAGCCCATTTTCGAGTTATAATTCCTAACATCTTCCTCTCCTAAAAATATTTTATCCCCTTCAATTTTTACAAAAACGCCAAGATTGGATAAAACATATAAAATATCGTTCAAATCCTTTTCTCCTTCCCATAAGTAATTACCTCGATAACCTCCAAATAATCCAGCAAAAAATTCTTTCTTTAAAAAATTGGGAGTTGAGTCATAAAAAAATAATCTTGGGATGAATTTGTAATTTTCAAGATATCTTAAATGATTGGATAAATTTACAGTATATCGTTCATTATATGAATAACTTAAATTTTCCTTGAATACTAGGTGAACATCATTAACAAATTCAATCGCATCCTTTTCATCAACGAAATAATTCCCTCCTCCTATCATATATCCAATTATTCTACAATAGGCAGCGGATTTTCTTCCAGAAATAATATTTTCACTAGAGAGTAAGATATGGTCTAGATAATTCTCCCAAGAAGACTGTTTAAAATCAAATACAGGATTTATTTTACTAGCAAATATTTCGTCATTTTCATCCAATTCAATCGCTTTTTTCCATCCTAACTTAGTGTAAATTTGATGATCATCCGTGCATTTTAATTTATTACCATTATTGAATTCCAATTCAATTGTTTTCTTTACTCCTTTGTTAAAAAATAATTTTTTGTTTTGCCTCAAATATTCCTCTGTTTCTATACTTAAAGTTTCAACAAAAGCCAAGAAATCAAACTTTTCAATAGGAATACTTGTTCCATCAGCTAAATTCACTAATGTTCCTTCAGCGATACAATCCCATCCCCATTTCCTTGGTACATTATAACCACTCATTGCCCAATAACGAGGAACAATATCTTTAATGGTGCTAGCGACTAGATGACCATAATGTGGTAAACCAGTTGCAAATGGTGGTCCATCATAGAAAACATATTTCTGTTCGTTTTTATTTTTATCCAATTGTTTTTGGAATGTTTTGTCTTCTCTCCATTGTTCGATGATTTTTTTTTCTAAAGTTGAGTACATTTTTTATATAAATATGAAAGAGTTTTTAATATATAAAAAAATTGAAACAAAAATTTTCTATATTCTACCTATATAACACGATTATGATCAAAAAATTACACGTCTCGTTTGACGAAAACACGATTCAAAAGAACTCAACTATCCACTCTGTTTTCCCAAATACGAAACGCGATGATTATGAAAATGTTATGTTTGATACAGTCTATGGTAAATACCCTAATATTATTAGAGAAATTTGTGCGTTAGCAAATACGAATGGCGGTTCAATATACATTGGAATAAACAAAGCGAATCGTATAGTTGGTGGTTATTCTAAGAATCGAAATGATTGGTTAATGAGTGTAGAAATTCTCACTCGTATAATCTACAATACAATACATACTGTTGAATATGAACATCTACAGTATCAATTAAAAAACTACATAGTTTTGGCAAATGACATTGAATCTTTTTGCACTGAATTCACAATTCCAAAATCGAAAGATTTATGTGTTGTGAATTGTAAGGGAAATATTTCAAGTTATGTGAGAAAGGATGGTCAATCCATCGATTATCACATTCCTGCAGATATTGTTGTTAGAATGCAGCCTGGAATTATTCACCAAAAAGCTCTCCAAGATGTTGGGGATATTTTTGAAGGTGAAGAAAATGAATTCCTAGAATTTAAGGCTTCATTTAATTTTGTGAGAACTAATGAAGGCTTAGGAAAGTACATTAGCAGTTTCGCAAATACTAATGGAGGTCAAATTGTTGTAGGAGTAGCAGATGATGGAAAAATACAGGGTATCAAAATCGAAAATTCAACCGATTGGGATGAACTTCGAAGATCTCTTATTTTGAAACATAACGAAATAAGCAACAAAGATTTTTTAGCTTTGATCAAAACAGAGAAAACACCTCTCAAAAGAAAAGATCACTACTTAGTTCACATAATTATTCCAAAAAATCCTTTCGATAAACCAATTATGGTTCAAGATAAAGAAGGTACTTGGAATAAGTATGTGAGAGTTTTAAGCTGCTCTTTGAAAGATGAGAGAATGCAAATTTACAGTGAGAATGAATTTAATGAGATGCAAAGGATTGCTCAAGATGCTCAAAAGAAATATGAGGATGCAATAGTTGAAAATCATTATTTGAAAAACTATGGAGATAAATCAAATTATGATAACTATATGAAAATGTTCTCAATATTTGGTTTCTTTGCAATTTGCGCAATTGCTCAAAAAAATTGATTTAATATTTTATTATAACACCTCAAAAACAAATGGAAACACTTAAGTTACAAATATCACCATCATATGTTAGTACCTATCACCCTAAAATACAAAGATGTGGGGTAGGTCCACGACAAAAACAATATCCAGTGAGAGTTTACACTATTTTCAAGATCAAATTTACGAGAAAATTCACAACTATCACTGATGACATCAAATTCGCATCTAAAAGTGATAATACAACATCAAATAAGATTATTAAGCAAGAAAAATATGGCGATAAAATTTTCTACACATATGAGAGCAATTTTACATTTGAAAGATCAATAACCTACGAAGAATTAAAAGTGAAACCAATCAACATCGTCATCAAAGAAATTGAAAATGAAAATCAACATTTCACCCTCATTTTCAATGAAGCTTCCATTTCTTTCCAAACAATTATAGTGAACCCAGTGCCTTTCAAATTCTACAATTACATAGCTACTTTTCAAAAAGGTGAAGAATCTTTATCTAGAAGAATGACTGGTTCATTTGATTCAAATTTTGATACAATAGTTGAATCAACATCAAGAATAGATGAAGTGGAAAGATTGTCAAAAATTATTGGTAGAATTACTGCTTCATTAATGCTAAGTACCTCTCCCGATACTTCTTAGTGAAATCAATCGTTATTTTTCTTAATAATCTCATTATTTTCTTATAACTTTTAATCAATGGATTTAATTTTTTCTTATCCAATTCTTTTTTCAATTTCATTATTTTTCTCAACGTATCATCCAATAATTTTGTGCTAGTTGGCATTTTTTTCTTACAGAATTGGAACATACAATTTATAGTTTTCCTACTAAAAAAGAATTTTGAAAATTCTTTATAGGTTACTTCGAACATTTTTATTAATTCAATTGGAATTGGTTCTTTTTTTACAACATGACTAATAATTTTACCACGTAGATCATATATTTTCAAAGCACCAAATATACTTTCATCCAAACAATTATTCTGTATTGAGCATTTTATCATTCCTGTATATGTTTTCATTACTATTACTTAGATTTTTATTTTCATCCAGTAATTCCTTATCATAATCAGGATTAGGTTTGAATTCTTCTTCATAGCCATCAAATGGTTTTTTTAATACCATAATATCTTTTCTTGGTTCAATAAATACAATTGGAATATTTTTAATTGAAAAATATCTTCTAATAATGCGAAACATTATTATATAGCATAAAATAATTTTCTAAAAAAATCATTTACATCCTTTAGCATATCCAATTACTCCACAAGCTATCCTCTTACCAGCGTGTCCAGTAGTTAAACTATCGCTATGACCCCCTTTACCTAAATCATCTGCATCCTCGTGAACAACAATACTTCTTCCAATGACGGAGTATTTCCCTCTCAATTTAACTAGTGGGTCAAGTAAGTCTATTTTAGCTTCACCTTTCTTATCTACTTCGAGATTACCTAAATCACCTACGTGGCGTTCATTATTATGGGGACCACCATGTTCTTTGCCAAAGGGATTGTAAT
>JACCED010731558.1_pt1 | contig 14145 bp, 25 predicted proteins | sample 7455021 | NCBI WGS metagenome assembly JACCED01 (sample SAMN15323456, study PRJNA562643) | freshwater metagenome | isolation source: river surface water | place: USA:Blue River Watershed | collected 2017-08-19 | reverse complement strand
TTCACTAAGTTGATTCAAAAGAACACAACAATCCCAACTAAGGCATCACAAACATTCAGTACAGCAGAAGATAATCAACCAGCTGTTACTATCAAAGTTGGTCAAGGTGAGCGTGAACTATTCAAGTTCAACAAAATCTTGGGTGAGTTTAACTTAGATGGTATTGCACCGGCACCACGTGGTATGCCTCAAATTGAAGTTACATTTGATATTGATGCAAACGGTATCATGCATATCAGTGCTAAAGACAAAGGCACTGGTAAAGAAAACAAAATCACTATCAAATCTGATTCAGGTTTGAAAGAAGATGAAATTCAACGCATGGTACAAGAGGCAGAAGAAAATGCCGAAGCCGACAAGAAACTTGTTGAGTTGATTCAAGCACGTAACGGTGCAGAAAGTACATACAACAATTTTAAGAAAGACTTTGATGAATACAAGGATCAAGTCACCGAAGAAGAACGTACCAAAGCAGAAGAAGCATTCAATGCGTTGAGCGAAGCTATCAAAGGTGAAGACGTTGAAGCTATCAACAAAGCCAATACAGATTTGTATCAAGCAATTGGTCCAATCACTGGTAAAAAATATGAAGCCGAAGAAGCTAAAAAGAAAGCTGAAGGCACAACAGAATCTAAGGCAGATGATAATGTCGTAGATGTAGAGGTTAAGGAAGCTAAGTAACCTCAACTAAAGTAGGGTGCCATATAGTATGGGCCCTACACATTTCTTGCTTATTTAAGGAGATTAAAATGACAGATAGAAATACATTAACATTACGTTCGTTGGATATCCCAACAATTCATAAATTTGGAATCGGCTTTGATTCTATGATTGATGAAATTATGCGCATGAGTTCAGCGCAACAATCACTGAACTACCCACCATACAACGTCTTAAAGATGGACGACAATAATTTTGTTGTACAACTAGCAGTTGCTGGATTTGATGAAGGTGATGTCCAAATTAGTGTAGAAGGTCAAGTATTGACTATTTCGGGTAGCACCAATAAAGATAACAAATACGGTGCTGAATATTTGGTTAGAGGAATTAGTATGCGTAACTTTGAACGTACCTTTACTTTGGCAGAACATGTCGAAGTAAGAACAGCAGAAGTTACAAATGGTATTTTGTCAATAGAATTGGAACGAATCATACCAATTGAGAAGTTACCCAAGAAGATTGATATTAAGTACAATAAATAATATAATATAGATGTTATCAACACTGTGGGTAGGAAACTACCCACACTTCGGAAACTAATATGCCACAAACAGATACAAGTACTAAAATCACAATCAAACCAAATACAACAATCGCAGAACCTCCAATGTTCAAAGTCATCTATATGAATGACGACCTAACAACAATGGAATTTGTAGTTTCAAGTTTGATTGAGCATTTTAATTATACAAACGACACAGCAGTGAATATCACTACTGGGATCCATGAATCAGGATCAGCGGTAGTAGCAATTTTACCGTATGAGATTGCAGAACAAAAGGGTATTGAAGTAACACTTGATGCACGTAGTCAAGGCTTCCCCCTACAAGTTAAGATTGAAGCTGATACTTAAAGTTCAATCTCAAATCGTTTAGCCCAGTAAGGGCTTTTACGATGCGATGAGTTATTAATATAGTGGATGCCCGATTTTATGGCATCCACACTTTTTTCATAGCTGCCAAAAATCCAATGAGTGATTTTTGATTCAGTATCATTCGTTAGAGCAAGCGTAAGACCTATATCATCAGCCAACTCAGGTACTTCCCCGTAGTATAATTCTTTGTCGGGTACTGAATGGCTAATCATCACAATCTTTTTAACATCAACGTGTAACTGTAACTTTTCTACAGTACTACAAATGTAACTCAGGTCTTCATGGTATAGCATTTCATACCTGATTTGTTCAATACTATCTACCGGGTTATAATTGCCATACCAGCCGTTGCAGCCAACTAATGCTATACTATCAACAACTACCACGTTGTTGTGTAAGTATACTACGTTCTTGTAATTCTTACATAGTTTAGTTATTTCATTGACTCTTTTGTGATGATCCACAAGCGATTCGTATTCTCCGGAGCCGTCGATATAGAAAACCCCGTGGTACAATTTGGACAAATGTCCTAATGTATCTTGTACTATTACTTTGTCGGAACTTATGTTGCCTGATATTATACAATACAGACTAGTTGATTTACCCTCCCAATTGAAAGAGTCATCCTCAGTTAAGTTCAAATCGCTTATTATGTCAAAGCCAATATTCATTATAGTATTTATATGGCAAAAGGGACAATGTCCCTTTTATAGTAGCATATTATAAATTATGCTTTTGGCTTTTTAGGCTTAGCAGGAGCCTTTTTGGCTGCTGGTTTAGCTGGCGCCTTAGCTTTTGGTGCTGCCTTCTTAGGGGCTGCCTTCTTAGCTGCTGGTTTAGCTGCTGGCTTTTCCTCTACTACAGGTGCAGTTACAGGTGCAACTTCAACAATAACAGGGGATGCCTCTACTACAGCTTCTTCCTTCTTGCGTGAAAACAAGTATGCGACGGCTGCAACAATAACAGCGATTCCAATGATATATTCCATGTTTTTTCTCCTTGTACAAGTTAAATGGACAGTTTATTTAGTATCTGTATACTTAGCGCAAAAATTTTCGGTTAAATACGTAATCATGCTATTGACTAACTTAGAGCTTAGGGAATTTATGAGTTTACCATTGCCCACTAGAAGTGAGCAGAAGCGCCTATTATTTCGTCCTAGCAAGCATCTAGTTCATCACACGTATGAACTCATAAATTACGAAGTCTTTAACAACTCACTACCCAAACCTAAAATAGAGGTACAATCACATTGTCGCAAATATTGGGGAATGTGTATGGGTCATACACATAGAACTGTTACGGGTAGTTATTGTACTATTAGAATGATGGACAAGTGGTTCTGCCCTCAATGGTTCATAACAACACTAGCACACGAAATGGTGCATCAATATCAATGGGATATTATAGGTCCTGAAAGAGAACAAGAAGGTAAAGATTGGTTAATGAGTCACGGTCCTAGCTTCTATCAATTTAGACCTTACCTAGAAGAACACAATATATCATTAAAAACGGCGCATTCTCAGCGCCGTTGGTTTAAGCATCAGGATTTGTTTAAGGCTTGATGTTCGGGTTCTGAACTACATTGCCGTTTCTGTCAACTAACACAACATCCTTAGTACCACTCTTACCGATACCACGTGTCAATGTAACACCCAATGTTCTCAATCCTGGGAGAGGATTGTTTCTATCTTTGTTGTTACGAATCAACCAGACCATCATGTGACTTTCTGGGATTTCTTCTTTTGTTGTGATAACAGCGTGACATTGAACAAGAATGTTATTCTCTACTTGAGTGTAGTGTTCAGGCTTAAATGTTTGAATAACAACTCCACCTTTTGGATTCAAGTCAGCTCCGAAGATAGCATTCATTGCTTCTTCTTCTGTTGGCTCTACTACGATTTCTTTGTTCAATGCATAGTACTCACGACCTGCGTCATCTTTAAATTTCTGAAGTTGAATCACTCCTTGTTTTTGTAGTCTTGCTAAGATTTCTTTTGCTTTAGCACCGAACAAACTGTCAGCACTTTCCCACATATCAGCATCTAGTTTTTTGATACTGATTGGCAATTGACCTTTGCTACTAGACAACACAACATCGGCTTTTTTGCGTTCTGCTGTATCACGACCTTTAATGTCTACGTTAGTGCAATTCTTAATAGTCATCTTCTTACCACGAGGGTCTTGGAATGTGATATTAGCAGTACCGTAACGTTGAACTACTGATTCAATGAAACTAGCCAATTCAACTTCATTCGCTACACCTGCACTGTTGTCACCTTGTTTGCCGATATCCTTAACTAACACAGCGATTGGACTATCATCGAAAACGATACCACCCAAGCTACCTAGTTTTGTTGACATTATGTACTTTGGGTTGAACTCGGGCAACAACTTTTGTAATCCAGCTAATACATCATCCATAACTGATTTACGGAATTCGTTCTTCTTTGCACCATCGGGGATTTGGACTAGAACTTGAAGTTTGTTTCCAGTGACCTTAATGTGTTCACTTTCAAAACCTAGTTTACCCAATGCTTGTGTAACTTGGTCTCTGCCCAAAATAGGCAATTCTGTTACTGGATTGGGTGCTTTCTCAGCCAAAACAGTTGCAAATTCTGTGTATCTCATATACAATCTCTCAAAGTAGTTAATGAAGTGCTCATTATAGCACCGATTTAGTATTTATCGCAATTTTTTTAAAAAGGAATCTTATGAGTTTAGTCCCCATTGTCGTAGAAACAACAGCTAAAGGTGAGCGTAGTTATGACATTTATTCACGATTGATGCGTGACCGCGTGATTTTGCTAGAGGGCGAAGTTCATGACCGTATGGCAAACTTGATTGTTGCTCAACTATTGTTCTTGGAATCAGAAGATGCTACGAAAGATATTTCTATGTATATTAACTCGCCTGGGGGAAGCGTCACCGCAGGGATGGCTATCTACGACTGTATGCAATTTATTAAACCTGACGTTCAAACGATTGTTATGGGTCAGGCTTGTTCTATGGGCTCTTTGCTTGCCCAGGCAGGAGCGCCGGGTAAGCGTTTTATGCTACCTAATGCCCGACACATGATTCATCAGCCTTCTGGTGGCGCACGTGGTATGCAAAGTGATATCGAAATTTCATACAAGGAAATCACTTACTTGAAAAAGCGTTTGACTGAAATTTATGTTGAACACAATAGTAAAGGCAAAACATACCAAGATTTTGAGCGTGATATGGATCGTGATAAGTTCATGTCAGCCCAAGAGGCATTGGACTATGGTTTGATTGACGAAATTGTAACAAAACGAAAGTAAAAGATGACTGAGAAAAAGACACCTAAGGTTGAGTTTGCGCCCGGTTGCTTTGACCAATTCGATGGGACTCAAGAGGAGCTGGATGAGCTTGTAGCAAAAATTCAGGAGATGGCGGAGAGCGGTGAGTTGGTAGAAAATGCCGTCTTACTTGAAGATTGCATTGATGACTTATCAGAGGAAGAACTAGCAGAACTTTTTAGCCAACTCCCGTCTGAATACGACGGTCCTCAGACTCGACATTAAGTTGTTGCTTTTTAGCAACAACGTACCCAAAACTTGACAATAAATCGTTTTGGGTATACAATACATGTATTGATTGATTAAAGGAGTCTTAAATGTTTGCATCTACTACACGTTCCCGCGCTTTGTTGAAACTTGCTTTTAAAGCCGCTAGAGTAGAAGTTCCCTCGCATACTTATACTGAAAAGACTTCCGAGCGTGACCCAAATCGCCGTTCTGTCGTGTTCCCAGTTCACGTTGATTATGTTGAAGATATCATGCACTTTGCTACTACTATGTTTGAGGAAGTAGGTTACACCGAATCAATGCCTAAAGTATCAATCTGTAAAGATTATTCAGGTTACATCCGAGCTTACATTCGTGTTATTGCTTACAAAGAATAATAAAGTACTAATTTTTAAGTATACCCAAAACTTGACAATAAATGGTTTTGGGTATATAATATAGTCATATTCAGTTAATACAAGGAGTTGAAAATGGAACTATCAGCAGGCACCAAGATTCGTTATACATCAGCCGCGGGAACTCGTGACGCTGTAATCAAAAGTATTACAATTGGACCGACTGCTAAACCCGGTTTTATGAATACTTGGTTGACCCTTGAGATTCCTGTTCAGACTGGTGTAAAGTTTAGTACTACTGTGCAAATTACAGGTGACAACAACAGCCTCAAAGCATTCAAAATAGAAAAAATGGCTTGACAATAAATCCAAAATCGCATATAATACTTGTATTGAATTAGAAAAAGGAATCAAATGATTATCAACTCAGCACCCCAGAATGAAGCAATCGTATCCAATGTCGGTGAGATTGGTGAGTTCCGTATTCGCAACAGTGCTAAGGCTTTCAACATCCTGAGTTCAGGTTTGTATGCTAACAAGGTTCGTGCTATCATCCGTGAATTGTCATGCAATGCAGTTGATAGCCATGTAGCCGCAGGTAATACTGATACACCTTTTGATGTTCACTTGCCTAATCAACTAGAACCCTGGTTCTCAATTCGTGACTATGGTACAGGACTTAACCATGAACAAGTTAAAAACATTTATACCACGTACTTTGAGAGTACTAAAACAAACTCCAATGAATTTATTGGTGCTCTTGGTTTGGGCAGTAAGTCTCCCTTTAGTTATACTGACAACTTCACGGTTACCGCGGTTCAAGGTAACAAGAAAGGTGTCTACACAGCCTTTATCAACGAGCAAGGAGTCCCATCAATCGCATTGATGATGGAAGAAGAAACTACTGACCCGGCAGGTGTTGAGGTTAAATTTGCAGTTACCGAACGCTATGACTTTGAAAAGTTCCGTAGCGAAGCCCGTAGCGTTTACAAATATTTTAAACAACGCCCTGTCATTTCAGGTAGTGCTGGTTTTGAATTCACTGATCCTACATACTTAGACAAAGATATCATTCCAGGTGTGCATCACATTGATGGTCGTGGCTCTAGTTATGCTATCATGGGTAACATTGCATATCCAATTGAAGTTCCTCAGGCAGACACAACATTAGGCGAATTGCGCAATTTGCTACAATGTGGTTTGGTTATTGAGTTTGCAATCGGCGAACTTGACTTCCAAGCGTCACGTGAAGGTTTGTCATACATTCCACAAACGATTGAATCCATCAAGCGTAAGTTGGAAGCATTGAACACACAATTGGCAGTGCATATCGCACAAGAAGCAGATAAGATTACAAACAATTGGGAAAAGGCATTGTACCTGGATAAGCGTTACAACGATTATCTGTGGCAAACTGCCGTAAAAAAGTATGTTACTGATACCAAGTTTGAATACTTGTCGTTTCAAAACGGTTGGAATCGTGTTCACACATTCAAGATGTTGGAAGATGATTTGAAAAAGAATCATAATGTTTTGTTGCGTGGTTTCAGTAAGAGCCGTAACTATAATGCTTGTACTAATATCAAGTCACGTTCTTCACATAGTATCGTGAACAATCAACCTGTTTTTGCTCAATACTTTGATATCAGTATTAGTAATGACGCCCGTTTCGTTATCAATGACACTAAAATTGGCGCTACTGAACGTGCCAAATATCATGTCAAGGAATCTGACATGCTCAAGGGCAAGGATGGTATGCAACGTGTAAGCATGTATGTTGTTGAGGCGTACGATAAAACTAAGCCAATTGATATTGCTGGTTTTAAAACACTGTTGGCTAACCCACCCGAATCATTCTTTATGAAGGCAAGTTCATTGCTTGAGAAGGAACGTACATCTACAATGGGTAAGAACGTTACTATCATGCGTTTGGAAGAACGAGGTAACGGTGGTTACTATCGCCGAGGTGAGATGGTCTGGCGCGATGCTGGTAAGGCTAGTCAGTTCTCTGACCAGGTAACTTACTACTATATTCCATTGAGTGGCTTCACTTCATTGGGTCGTACTAGTGATGTGAAAGCATTGTGTAAGTATTTGGAAAATGGTGGTGTTTACTCCGGTGATATCTACGGTGTGCGTAAAACTGACATTGAATATATCAAAACACAAAAGAATTGGGTTGAGTTAGACAAACATGTGATTGAACAACTTAACAAAATGGATAAGTCAAATATCATGGGTTTGGTCAAACAAGCACTTGACATTGATGACTTAATCAGTTATAATTCTATCTATGTATCGAGTACTAGTCCTTTCGCAAAACTTGTAAACACTTTCAAGGATGTGAAAAAGATTGATTCTCAAAAACAATATGCAATCGAATGGTTGAGCAAACAATATGATGTTAAATCATCAACAAATGTTAGTCCTCAGGCATTGATTGATAAGTACAAGCAGGAAGCAGTTGATATTATCAAACGCTACCCATTGTTGAAACATGTTTCGGGGTATTCAGTTAACAAGGAAGCTGTTGCTGAATATATTAATTTGATTGACCAGACTAAAGGAGTCTAAAATGAGTTTTCCGTTTATCATTCAGGGTAACAATGTTACCGTAGTTATCGGCAACAAGCCACACACAATTTCTAAGACACACATTACCTATCAAAAGGTTGTTGATGCTATCAAAGTAGGTGACTGGGAAACTGTGCAAAATGTGATTGAGCCAAAGAAAGTCGTATTGGACTTTGGTCAAGGTCGTGTGTCTGTCAAGGGCGAAACACTCTACTGGGACAATGAGGAGTTCAACGGTGCATTGGCAGTTCGCATGATTCAAATGTTGCAAGAAGGTTTCACTATCGAGCCTCTTGTTAACTTTATGGAAAACTTGATGCAGAACCCAAGTAACCGTAGCGTTACTGAGTTGTATGCTTTCTTGGAAAAGAACAACTTGCCAATCACTCCCGATGGTCACTTCCTCGCGTACAAGCGTGTGCGTGATGACTACAAAGATTGTCATTCAGGTACTATGGACAACAGTCCTGGTCGTATTGTTGAAATGCCGCGCAACAAGGTTGATGATAACCAAAACAACACTTGTTCACATGGCTTGCACTTCTGTAGTGAAGGCTACTTGAAGCATTTCGGTGGTGCTCGTACTGTGATTGTTAAAATCAACCCGGCAGACGTAGTGTCCATTCCTAACGATTACAACCAAACTAAAGGTCGTGCATGTCGTTATGAAGTGATTGGTGAAGTTGGTGTCAACCCAGAAGATAAGGATGAGTTTACTCAAACAGTTCAGGCTAACGCAAACAACAACACTTATATTGCACCAAAGCCCGCAACAAAGACAGGCTCTAGTGACTTCTACAAAGGTTACACTGCTGGTTTCACTGGAGAGAGTGCAACAGGCGGAACCGTTGACTATGGTGAAGGTTGGGTAAAAGGATACACTGATGCTAATGCAGGTGTTACAACCCCTCGATATCAGTATCAAGCTACTCAACAGAGTACATATCCTAACGTATCTTGGCCGTCTAGTCCAAATAAACCTTAAACAAAATGGGCACTAGTTGCCCATTTTTTAACACAATAAATCCTATTTCGTGTATAATATACACATATTATTAAATACACAAGGAACACAATGAAGTATGCACTGATAGACACTGCTAACACTTTCTTCCGTGCTCGACACATCGCAAGTCGTGGACAAGACGCATGGTCTAAAATCGGTATGGCGTTACACTTAACACTTGCAAGTACAAATATGGTTGTACGCAATCACAAAATTGACCACGTTGTGTTTTTGCTCGAAGGTAAGTCTTGGCGTAAATCAATCTATCCCCAGTACAAGGCACATCGTGCAGTTGCAACGCAAACGTTGACTGAGGCAGAAAAAGAAGAAAACGATATGTTCTGGGAAACGTATGATGTTTTCACAACATACTTAAAAGAAAAAACAAATTGTAGTGTCCTGCGTCACCCAGAAGCAGAGGCAGATGATTTAATCGCACGTTTTATAAGTCTACACCCAAATGATTCGCATGTTATTGTTAGTAGTGATACCGACTACCTTCAGCTTATTAGTGACACCGTACATCAGTACAACGGAGTTACTAACGAACTCATTACACTTGATGGATACTTCAAGGATAATGGTAAACAAGTATTAAACAAGGACAAGACACCTAAACTGTTAGAAGGTGCTCCTGACTATTTGCTATTTAAGAAAATTATTCGAGGTGATTCAGGTGACAATGTATTCTCTGCGTATCCAGGGGTCCGTGAAAAGGGCACTAAAAACTCTGTGGGAATCTCAGAGGCTTTTGAGGATCGCACGGCTCAAGGCTACAAGTGGAACAATTTTATGCTACAAAGATGGACGGATCATAATGGTCAAGAACATCGTGTTAAGGACAAATATGAACTTAATAAAACGCTCATTGACCTTACTGCTCAACCCCAAGATATCAAAGACAAGGTTGATGCAACAATCCGTAGTGACTTGAAGGTAGCTTCTACTCCTCAAGTTGGTCTTCACTTTATGAAATTTTGCGGTAAATATGAACTTACTAAAATATCTGAACAGGCTACGAGTTATGCTCAGTGGCTCAATAGCGAATATAAGGGCTCGTTACATGAATCACATCCTGCATAGACAAATTTACGCTGGTCTCTTTGAGATTATCAAAGACCGAGACTTGTATTATCACAGTGGAGTCGGTCGAGACTACAGCCACTTAACCGAGCGCGGTAAAGAAGCGTTAGCAAAGTGGATGAACACAATGGCATGGGAAATGCTTGAACTTGAAAAGAAAGAGTTGGACGCACGTGCTAAGAAGTTAATGTGGGAAGAGTTGAAGAAATGACCTTCGTTAACAACGACACTAAGATAAGAGAGATTCGTCAAGGTGATGATGACTTCTATATTTCAGATGGTGTCAAACTTTCACCTCGTGCGTATATTGAAATATCAGACATGTGTCCTGCTAGTATGAGTTTAACGATTCAACGAGCAATGGCTGATGGTTACCTTAAAACTGTAGCATGTGTGAGAGAAAAAGATTATATGTGGGAGAAACTTAGTGACTAAGAAAATCTTCTACGAAAAAGTTGGAAGAAAATATGTCCCTGTCAGTGAATATGACAGTGACCTTTCCTACGCTCTACCAAAGGGTTCACATTTGATTGTATGTTATCCTGGGGGTAGTTCTACTCGTTACCATATTGACCCAGCGTATGCACCTTTGATTGCCGCGGGTAGAGTAGCAGAAGACGCATTATCCAAAGCAGTTGTAAAAGCAGGTGAACTTCGTTTACAATATAAAGATAGACAACGAGAACTAACACCTGAACAGTTAGAAGCATGGAACAAACTCGTTGAAGTGTTTGGTGACAGTGCCAAACAACTTGAATGGCCAAGTGCAAGAGAAGTAGCGGAAGCTGGATTAAAAGCATTAGAAGATGAAGCAGAAAAAATGCTTAAAGTACCATCAGTAAGATTGGCTTATGAGCAATTTATGATGGTATACAAATTAACAAAGGATGAACAAGATGACACTAACTGCTAAACCAATCGTTAAGGGTGAATACTGGGTAGTTACTGATGGTAACAAAAAAGTAGGTAACGTAGTTGCCGAAGGAAGTGGCTTTGATGTTAAGATTGGTAATAACATTGAACACTTTACGACAACCAAACAGATTGAAAAGAAAGCTCATATTGAGTTTGAAAAAGTAAACAAACTAAAACAAGAAACTAATACACCACCTTTTGCAGTATTTCCTACAACAGGTAATCGTATATTCAATAGTGTTTTTGATATCAAACGCAAACTTCATTTATACACAAAGACACAAAAGAGTAAGTGTTTTCATGCCGCAGGCTGGTTCGCAATTAAACAATCTAATGATTATGTTCCAGTATTTTGCCCAAAGTATATCTTTATTCAACGTTATGAGTACAAAGGTCCCTTTAAGACTTTAGAGGAAGTAAATAGTAGCATAAATAAACAATGATTCACATTAAAAAGTTTATTGATAAAATTGCCTTAATGGAAGCCCGACAAGGGCGTGACGTGGTCTTGCCGTTGAGTGACGCACGTGCATTACGTGACGAGATTACAAAACTTCTTTTGGATCAAAAAGAAAATACATCACAACAACCAGAAGTCATTGAAGTAGTGATGAAGGGCGGCAAGTTTTAATGAGCAGAACACAACCCAAAGTTTTGTTAGAGATAGTTGATAAAACTACATACAAATGTGACCAAATCGTAGAAGCCGCAGGTATTTGGGCAGTGTTCTATGACGGACAACCAATCAACTTAAAAAGTCAACACTACTTAGATAGTGAGACTGTTCCCAAATACAAAAAGACCAGTTTCAGTAATCCAGGTCACGCGAGGAACCTGTGCCGTAAACTTAATAAACAATTCAATTCAGATAAATTTACGGTCGTGTTTATGAACAACGGCTCAAAAGTTTATCCAGATGACTAAGCTAACTTACAAAGAACAAATCACAAAGACTGTTGTAGACCAGCTTTCTGATGATATCATCACCTTTGATTATGCAATGAAACACTGGTGGCAGAATCCAAGACGTGATGGAGCTTTACGGTTAACACAAGCGGGTGATATCAGTTTTCGTTTAGCCAAAATAGAATACTACGACCACCCGTTCAAAACTAAAGAAACAAGTTTCTACCAATTTGTTATCGACTTGAGTAAGAAAATCAAATGCCCATACTACATAGATGTTCAACCTAGTGATAAAGGTCATAAGCCATACCTTCGTTTGTATGATGACCGTATAAGCATGATGCTGAATCTATATGGTGATTTAGATAGCTACTTGAAATCAGTTAGGACAACCAGAGCTAAATAATTGTCAACGGAATACAATGCTAAGGCGTTGTATATATGTGAGTAATATTTTTAAAGGAAACTCAAAATGAAACAACTTATCGCAATCGTAATGGCAATGTTCGCATTGACAGCATTCGCCGCAGAGCCAGCCGCAACACCGGCAAGTGCTCCTAAATCTGAAATGAAACTTGCCAAGAAAAAGGCAGACAAGGACGCCGAGGCTAAAGCAGCTAAGGCAGGCAACAAAAGTGCCCCTGCCAAGAACGAAAAGGCACCTGCAAAAGCTGACGCTAAGCCAGCAAAGTAATTTATCACTAGAAATTGACGATGAGGGTGACGGTCCACCAGGACCGGACGAAATCGACCTACAACGAGGTTTCAGTCGCCCAAAACTCTCTAAGCCTTTTGAAGAGGATGATGATGTTTCCGATTACGTTGCTATTCGGTTAGCTGTGATTAGAGCAAAAACTCTACAAAAATATAGAGAAACCATGCTATAATAGCATAAATAAAGTAGTTAGAGTTCTACTTAAAAACTCAACACTTAAACACACACAGGAGAAAATTATGTTTAACACTTTTGCATTCCAAGCCGTTGATTCGGTTCAATCAGCTAAGAAACAATTCGTTTCTACATTCGTTCAAAACGAACAAATCAAAGATGCTTTCAATGGTTTCATTGACGCACAAGCATTATATACAAAAGACGCAATCACTGCAGGTTCTGTTGCTTTCACTAAAGTAACTGAGACTTTCACCGACCGCACACCATACGTTGAAGCAACAAAGAAAGTTTCTGACTTCTTTGCTCCTCTCTTCCCAACTGCTACTGCTAAGTCAGCAAGCAAGAAGGCTAAGTAATATGTTCATAATCCTACTAATGCTATGTTTAGCAGTAGCTGGGGTTTGGGTCGCTCGTTCTCAACGAACTTTAGGTTCTAGTTTAGAACAGTATATTATAGACAACAATCCACAGAACAACGGTGATGTTGAACGTTTAACTGCTGAATACAATCTGAAAAGTAAAGAAGGTAGAATATGAAACAATTCTTCTTGAGCCTTCTGGAAGCTATTCAGTCAGCACGTGAAGCAAAGGCAAGTCAAGCTATCCGCGGATCATGATTACATACGTCCACACTAACATATATAAAATTAGTGATTATGCAAGGCATTTGAAATCACTAGACCAAGAGGATCGTTATTCACGTTTCGGTCATCCTGCTAGTGATTACAATATTGACCAACTGATTTTAAATATGTGTTATAACCCAACAGACCATGAATTGTGGTATGCTCGTACTGACGAACAACGAGTTGGATGGGGGCATATGGCAAAGAATCAAGATGGTACATGGGAACTTGCAGTATCAGTTGCAAAAGAGCATCAACGACAGGGGATTGCAGATAAACTAATGAGTGAAATGATTGTATGGGCTAAGTTCCATCATATCCCAGAAGTTTATATGCACTGCATTGAAAACAACAAAGTCATTCAACACTTAGCGGCAAAGCATGAGTTGAAGACTAAGGAACGAGGTGATGGTGAAAGAACGGCAGCAATTGAAGTTCCTGAGCCTAACTTTGTAGAAGTGAACACACAGTTGTTCAAAGAGCAGGCTGAGATTGTAAGAGAGATTAATAGATTACGAGGCAAACTTGCTAATCTATGGTTGAACCCATCTCACCATAATGATTGACTTTCAATCAATAATCAGACATAATACACACACAGGAGATACACATGTCAACATTAGAAACACCAAAACTACCAGGAGTAAAATTTAACAAAAACGG
>JACCED012500963.1_pt1 | contig 14148 bp, 8 predicted proteins | sample 7455021 | NCBI WGS metagenome assembly JACCED01 (sample SAMN15323456, study PRJNA562643) | freshwater metagenome | isolation source: river surface water | place: USA:Blue River Watershed | collected 2017-08-19 | reverse complement strand
TCTCGTCACCGATCAGGCATTTCCTGCCGAGCGCGTGGCAGCAACAAGGCGGCAACTGTCGAGGTATCTGGAGCAAGGGCAGGTTATATTGCCCCACGAACTCTGAAGCCCAGTGCTGCTGGAGATGGGGTGACGTCGCGGGTAATGGAAATCTGCTATGAGCCCTCCGATTGGTACCAATAGGACTTCGATCAGTACCAATTTGTTAGCATCTCGCAAAGCACAAGTATGAACGGTTTCGCCTATCTGGCGGCATTCACTCCAGTACCGCCAACCAGGTCATCCAAAAACTCCGATGCTGGATCCACACTCGTCACTAGTAGATGATCTCTCGCCCGTGTGCAGGCAACATAGAGCAAGTGGCGCTCCGTTTCATACACTTCTTCAAGATCGGCATTGTCAGCCACTGACTCAATGCGCTCCTGCAACGGCAGCACTTCATCATCACACGCCATCGCAACCACAGCTTTGAATTCCAAGCCCTTTGCTAAATGCATGGTGCTGATAGTCATCTGACCTGTTGTCATCTTCATGTTTTCATCCAGCACTGTGAACGGCAGACCTGATCGTTTGGCGGCCTCCTTCGCACGGTCGATCTGAATTGACGAGCGCACAAAAATAGCGATCTCGTGTGCAGCTAAACCATCTTCATTCCAACTTATTAGGCGCTGACTAACAGCTGCGATTTCCTGTTCTTTATCGTCAAACACAAGCACTTCAGGACTTGTACCATTGAATACCGAAACCGTGTGCCGTCTATCATCAATATTGCCATCAACGTCAGCAACTTCCGGACCAAGCAAGCGGTCGGCTTGCATACGAATTTGATGGGAGGTGCGATAGTTAATGCGCAATGTTTGCGAGCGTCCACGGATATCGACGCCAAGAGACTTCCAAGAGAATGGCGTCTGAAAAATTCGTTGCCCAAGGTCACCAGCGAAGAACAGACTATCGCGACGATTGCTGTTCAGTGCAGCCAAGAATCGCAACTGTGCAACACCGATGTCCTGGGCCTCATCAATCACCACAAACTCAAAAGGCGGATACCTTCGCTGAGCAAGTTTGGTCGCAAGCTGGGTATACACCTCCGCCTGAGTCTGAAGCTTCTGTGCTTCCAGCCATGCCTTGAGTTGTTGATACACAGACCATAGTCGTTCACGCTGCAGCGCAGGGAGTCGTGTCTTGCGCCCAAGCCGTCTGACATCGCGGTAGTCCTCCCAACTCTGCAACTGCCAAGCATCCACAACGTCGTGCCACTCACCAAACATGAAGCGGCTACTTAAGCGGAGGTCGCCAATGTCACTTTTAAGCTCGTTGAGAAAATTCTGTATTTGCTCAGCGGAAGCGAGGTTGGCGGGACCGATATGAACCTCGTAAAGACGATTTGCTATGGCATCCAGTGACTCCACCTCTATTCGTTCCGCCAGACGAGGCGACTGGCTGATGAGTCGGTGCAACTGAGTGCGCAGTGCGTTTGCCAGCGTTTCCGAGAATGTTGTCAGCAACACGCTGGCATCCGGGTGTTGACGCGCCAGATGAACGGCTCGATGCAGAGCGACTACCGTTTTTCCTGTGCCTGCCGAACCGGAAACTCGTGCCGAACCGTTGTACACCCTCTCCACGAGTTGGCGCTGTGCAGGATGCAAAAATACCGTCCACTTCTCCCAAGGATAGTCCAATGCCATCGCCAACTCATCGGCATCGGCCATCACACGGAATCGACGCTGCGCATCTGGATGTTCGAACGGATCGGCGTTCACTTCCGCCGCGACCGGCAGCTTCGGTTGGCCACCCGTAGCCAATTCCAACAACGCTTCAGACGCTTCTCCAGGCAAGTGATCGGTCAGTAGAAGCAGACTATCTTCATCAGCCAATCGCACATCCGGCAACCACTCCAGAGGAACGCCATAGGCGAGCAGCGTTTCGTCGGTGATGCCTGCAAATAGCGACGCAGCAGGGGGTATTTCAAGCACTGATTTTGACGCAGCGCTGAAGGACGGCACCACAATGTTCTGCACCGTTTCACGAATCTCAACCAACTGCGCAGCACCGGTCTTTGGATGTGTTTCGAGCTTGCGTCGTTCAGCCCACTGATAGGCCTTGTCGTGATGATCGACGTAGCACAACAGCAGACTTGAAGCAGTCTTGTGAACAATCATGCGGATATCGCGACTGACTCGGACCGACCAGAAATGTGGATCCTTGACCTTATCAACCTTATGAAAACTCATGCCGGGGTTGGCGGGATTCATTTGAAGATCGAATGCAGTGGTCTTGACCTGCTTTTGTTCGTCGCCAGTAAGTTTCGCAAGGCTGGTGGTGAAGGTGTCGGCGATGAGGAAGTTCATCACGTTGGCACTTCGATCGGAATATGCAGTTGATTTTCTACTGCAGTGTAGAGATCCACATCGACCTCAGGCGCGCTAATTGACACAACCAGTGCGTAGCGTACAGGGTGGTTATAGCGCTCCAGCGCCGGACGAGTTTTCCACCAGCCCAATGCCGGGTAAACCGCAATTGCGCCCCGACTGGCCAGATCAGCAGCGCTGCCTCTCCAGATATCGGAATGCAATGAGCCTTTATGCCGTCCATTTTTGCCAATCACCCAATCTGAATCTTTACTACCAGTACGTGTTTGCTCCTCCTCATCTCGAGCCGCCGCATTGATCCGTCCGCGAAAGTCCGCTTCGGACTCTGACGCCCGCTTAACATCGAATCTGAGACCATGGGACTCGTAGCAATAGCGGGAACTTATACCGCGCGCAGATGGGTTGGGCTCAATGAAATAAGACAGTGTTACGCGCATTTCAACTGGCGCTTCTCCCAAGGCCTCCAGCTCAACTAAAGGCCAGGGAAGTAGGTGCAGATTCATATCTCGTAACCTAGGTTCCTTTCCCTGCTCGCGGACAAATGGGTGAAGGCTGCTCTCACAAACCAGCGTCAGTGAATTCGCAACGCTCCAAAGGGCGCGCTCCAAATCAGGCACACCAAAACCACAATGTCGTACCAAGCTTGCCATCTGGCTTTTTGTTGCCTGAGCGTTCGCTGGTAGAAAAGTCCGGAGCATGGCTGGTGTCCACTGCGCAGAATGCACCATCAACGCGCGAATAGTCTCCGGCCACAGCGTCGGATATTCGGTCATCAGTTGGGCCGCCATTCTGGCTGCCAGAGCACATGCCGCGCTCGTGGCGTTGCTGGTGGTGAACAAGCGATCAATTGGTTGGAAGTAAGTTGTCAGCAGACTAAGACTGGGTATTTCCCACACTCCGAGATCGTCCTTTGCTGCGTTACCTCCTTCGAATACCACATCGGGCTTGAGTGGCCAATGTGACTGCCAGGTTTGTGAGCTGGTACTGAATGGGCTGAGCCCACCTGCGGGTGCAATTGGTTGATAGTGTTCAGTATCAGGTTCAGTAATATTGACCAGCTCCGTCGCCGCACCGACGGTCAGCGCATTCCACGCCTGAGCTGGGTCGTGGATAGCATCGGAACTATTGCTGACGGGGTACTCGCCCCATGCGCTGGAATCAGTGTTACCAGCAGACAGCACAAATAACCGGGGCGATTCGCCTTGGCCTTCTGCATCTGCGGCCAAGCGATCAAGGGTCGCAGACCAGGCCGACGGACGTCCTCGATCGCGGTTATCCTTTGCGGTCACCGCCATACTGAAAACGCGCAGCCTCTGCGGCGCAGTAACCTCTGGTCGCGCCACCGCCTCAATAGTCAAGTAGCCGTGATGCTGAGGGTCACCCCCGTTTGCACCGTCCGCAGGAATCAGTTTGACCGACTCCAGCCGGTGCCCAACTACTGTTGGATTGCTTGAGGCCAGCACTTTGGTCAAATCCCCCAACAAAGCCAGTCCTGCCATTTCCGTGCCGTGCCCATCTGCATCTTCCAGCCCCCAAGCAGGCTCCACGCTGTGGCGATCTGTAGCATTGAGCGCCTTTGCAAGTAGCGGATGGCCGTGATTCACCCCTGTATCAAACAGGCAAACATGAGGTACGTTTTCACCAATCCCTGGCACTTTCATTCTCAGCAACAAATCGTCCAACCATGCGGGCTGCTCAGTCGGACTCAACGAATCGAAAAAGTCGGCGGTCTCCTTGGCTCTCCTCAATTCGGCAATGCTGTTGAGCACCATCACGGAACGCTTCATCTGCCCCACCGAACCATATACCAGTAACACAGTGCTTTCAGGAAATTGCAGCTCTCCAGGAGGTGTTCGAAAACCCAGCTCTCGAGCCACCTGCCTGAACTGCTGAACTATCGCCTCGCGCCTGCTTCGTACGGACAACCAAACTTCCCACCAGAGGCTCTCGTCATCTGACCGGGGCAGAGCATAAGAGTCGTCCGTCCATAAAGCGTGCAATGTGGCTGCGCGGATTTCTGCAATGGTATTGAGCAGATTGCTGTTCTTCGGACCCTTTTGGGTGTCCTTGGCTTCATCCAGATAAGCCACTATCAGCCTTTCAAAGTGGGGCAGCCTGCCGTCAGGCACAAACACAGTGGCATAACTGCGGTCGTTTTCATGACGCACATTGCGAAGCTCGATACCCGAACGCTCACGTGCCAACGATTCAAATGCCAGTTCGATATTTGGAAAACTCAGAAATTCGATTTGCAGGCCGAATCCTTCTTGCACCCCAGCTTGCAGCTGCTCGATTCTGGCCGCTTCGACTTGTGGCACTAATTGTTGAATCTGGCCCATCAAGGCTGCGCCATGGGATTGCCTGTCTCTCCCGGGAAGGGGAGCACTGGCAACAACGCGTGGAGGGGATACAAAGCGCTCAGTTAGAGCGCTATTTTGAAGAAAAAAATGCCGCTTGCGTTGCCAGTTATTCTCGGCCATTCGACATCCCTGTGTTGGTTATTTTTTTCTGTTGAGACGAGCTGTCAGCCCTTGTCGTTCTTGCAGCGCACTGCCGATATCATTTTCTGAAATGCCTTCACTCCGCTCAATCAAAGCCAGTTTCAGCACTTCATCTGCCGCTCTAGTAATTTCCGCGTAACTTAATCCTTCTGCTTGCTTGGCTAGACGTTTCCAAGAAACTCCCCTGACTGCCATGCGACCGAGCCGCGCTTTCAGTACGCTGGCAATGTGTTCCTCGTCGGGCAACTCGTAATGCAGCAAGTCATCAAAGCGACGGAACAGGGCTGCGTCAAGAATGTCCGGGTGATTGGTGGCGCCTATGATCAAACTATGCGAGGCATCCTGTTCAATCATCTGCAAGAAGCTGTTGAGGATACGGCGTATTTCACCCACATCATTCGCCATGCTGCGTTGCGATCCAATAGCATCGAACTCATCAAAAAAGTAAACACCGCGCACCTGTTGCGTCGTGTCAAAAATCTGCCTTAACTTGGCCGCCGCCTCCCCCATGAATTTGGTCATGAGACCATCCAGTCGCACTTGAAACAGTGGCAGTCCCAACTCACCTGCAAGGACAGAGGCGGTCATGCTCTTGCCTGTACCGGGCGGCCCCATTAGGAGCAACTTACGCCTTGGCTGCAATCCGTGAGCAAGGATATCAGCCGCATGCCGTTGTTCGCGGACGATCCGCGACAACTGGTGGGAAAGTTCGTCACTGAGCACCAAGTCCGCCAATCGAGCCCTGGGGTAGCTGACAGATAACAGATTGGCCAATTCTCCACGGAGACGTCCAATTGGTACCGGCTTGTCGCCCGCCTGACCAGGGATGCGCCGCAGTTTGGCTTGATCGACCAAGGCACGCAATTCTTCCGCAAGCTTGCCGTGGCCCACCTTTGCCTCGTGGGCAGCCACCTGCATCGCCACAGAATAGAAGCGATCGTCGTCACCCTCCAGGTGCGACTTCAATAGCGCTTTAAGCTGATCAGAACTCGCCATGATGGATTGCCCCAGTGATAGATATCGGCATCATACCCTGAACACCTTCATCACCTCATCCCCCAAATGATTAATCACCTTTACCGCAATCCGCCCGGACTTCGGTTTGGAAAACGCCCGTGAAGTGTCGCTGTTCAGCGTTTCCCAAGCCTCCTGGTTGATCTCGGCTTTAAGCGTAGTCTTGAGAGATTTATACGGATCATTGGCGCCGAGGAAGTAGGCGTGGCGAACGAAGAAAGATTCTTCGTTGTAGTCAGAGTCGATAAACCAGCATGCGATGCCGTCGGCGTTGTCGCTGATGACTTCGCCGGTTTGGGGTTTGAAAACGTCGACGCCGTTGACCTTAACTTGCACCATGTTTTCTTCGCCGTTCTCGCTCTTTACCGGAATAATGTCGATGTCGGGTTCGCCAAAAATGACAAACAGGTTGCCCTTGCCGGTGTTCTTGAGGTCGTCGGCCATGTGTAGGTCGGCGTTCATGCGGGCCTTGAGCACGGGGATGCGACCGAGTTTATCGAACTCGCTGGAGTGTGCGTCGTAGTTGAAGGCACAGGCAATCAGCACGTCGAAATCGGCCTCGCCCGCTTCGCGTGCAGCGGCGACCAGATCTGGGCGTGAGACGGTACCGAACTCGGGACCTACGAAGATGGCGGCGCGTTTCTCGTTACCACTGTCCTGGTCCCCGTCGAAATAACGGCCTTCCGCACAGACCAGATCACCGGGCCAAGGGTTGAGCGCCGTGAAGTTGATCTTGCCGTCCTTGTGGGCTTGTTGCACACCAGCGGTTTTCAGGTTTTCCAGTATCATCTGGACAAAGTCGCGCTCCTCACCATATCCCGCTGCATTATCGGCAATTGCGGGATCAATGAGCTCATCGTTTTCATCCATACCCAGTACACGGTGTGGCGACAGACTTTCAACGGTGAAAGGACCAGCAACGCGAACTTTCTTTTTGTCTTCGTAGGGTTTGTCGTAAAGGTATTCGTTGTCGGCCTTGGCTGCTATAGACGCATCGATTTCCTGTTGCCGTGCGATGCGTGCTTGCCACCATTGAGCATGGCATTTCTTTGCGGTTTCCGGCCATTTGTTGTCGGCATTTCTGGGGATTTCCCATTCTTCCCACGCTTTGCCCAAAGACTTATTGAGTTGATCGCGGAGCGGCTCTAATAACTCCCGGAATTTATCCCAAATCACGTCAATCTCTGAATTGTTAGCGATAGATTTAAGAGTGATGTGTGGTACTCGCTCATAAACAAAACCGTGGGAAATATTTCCGTGCACAGGCTTGCTTGAAGGAGTGATACGCTCGACTTCTGCTTCCTTGAATTGTCCGTCACGGCTATCCGCGAGCAGGTAGTAGGGATAACGGGCACCCATAACACGGGCTCGGGCAAGTGCTAGTGAAACACGAGATGTGTCGATGGTGATCCATCGGCGACCCCATTGTTCTGCGACAGTGGCAGTTGTTCCGGAGCCGCAGGTTGGATCTAAGACTAGGTCGCCGGGATCTGTTGTCATTAGAATGCAGCGCTCGACAACTTTAGTATTTGTCTGAACGACATAAACCTTGTCAGACATAAATCCACTACCAGTGTCTCTCCACGAGGCTACAATGGGAATCACAGGGGAGTCCTCCAAAAACCGTCTATATGCCAAGTTGATGCCGTTGGGCAATATTCGATCTGCCTTCTTCAATCGTTCCATACCATTTTCCGTTGTCGACCAACCTCGTCCACCTCTCGGAACAAATTTACGGCCGTGGCATTCAACACTGAAATGCATTGCTGACCCCTCGCCCGAGGGGCGCCCTTGCCGCTGTGATGTTGCGTCGCCCTTCATAAAGACTCTATCCTCTGGGCCAAAGGATCTATCATAAGGTTTTTCTTGGAGATCAGAAGTTTGTACAAATCTGTACCCTGTTCCACCTTCCTGACCAGCGAGTTTGGGGCGTGTTAGTTGGCGGAACTTTGTTTTCGACGAATCTCGTGAGTACCACAAAAGAAAGTCGTTGTTCTGCGCTAAATAGACGGAAGTTTGACCTGTTGTTGTTTCAAAGGCGATTAATGAGCAGAAGTTCGTTTCACCAAAAACTTCGTCCATGAGAGCCCTGACCCTATGAACATTCTCTTCGCTAATCTGGACGAAAATAGAGCCCGACTCTGCCAAGAGGTCCCTTGCTACTGTCAACCTATCGCGAAGATATGTCAGATACGTATGAATTCCGTCACGCCATGTATCACGGAACGCCTTGACCATTTCAGGCTCGCGAGTAATGTGTTCGGCTTTACCGTCAGTAACCTTGTTAGTAGTTGTTGACCACTGAAAATTGGAATTGAATTTGATGCCATAGGGCGGATCAAAATAAATACACTGCACCTTTCCACGCAGCCCTTCTCGCTCGGCCAAACTCGCCATTACCTGCAATGAGTCACCCAGAATCATGCGGTTGGTCCAGTGGGCATCGTGTTGGTAGAACTCGGTTTTGGCGCCATCATCTGGCAGGCCATTAAAATCGGCAAACAGATCGACCATGGCACCCGCTTGATCTGCTTCTTGCACCTGCTTGGCTGCTTCACAGCGACGGCGCAGATCGTCGATCAACACTTTTGGGTGAATTTTTTCCTGAATATAGAGCGGCGGCGCGTGCACAACGAGGTCGGACCAGTCCTGCTGGTCTTTGCCGCGCCAGACCAGTTGCGGATCCAGGTCGCGATTGCGGCTTGCTTTTTCTTCCGTCAATGCACTGCCATCGCGTGGGTAGCCGATCTTCACCGGTGCCTGGTCATCCTTTTTCATCACCGACTGGTATTCGGCAGTGGGGATGTTTTTGCGCGTGGCTTCGTCGTGCGTAATTGCCTCGACAGCAATGGGTGTTTTGGGTTGCTTGGCCATAATAAATAATCAGTCCAGAGAGTCGGGGTTGTTGAGATATTTGTGGCTAACGGAGCCGCGGTCGATCGTTTTGTTGACGTCAACAAAATGATCGTTGGGCGCTTGCCCCTCAAATGTTGTGGTCAGTGATTGAATCAGTTCCTTCTTCATGATGTTGCCTCCCTGGCAGTTGTGGTTTCAATAGCAGTTTGGACCATGCGCGTGAACTCTGCTTCAACTTTGGCAGCAAACTCATCTTGCATCTGATACACATCGGTAAACTCAATAAACGCCCAACGGCCGAAGGATTTAAGATTGTTCACACCCGGCACCCAGTAGGTGTCCATGGTGGATTTTTTCTCTTTGGCGTCTTCGCCCCGGTAGCCTTTGATCTCGACAATCAGGTTCAGAGGATTTTCCGCCCCTAAGCCATCGTCGATCTGCACAATAAAATCCGGTCGGTATTTGCGATTCTCGGAAGCGTAACGGTAGGGTACTTCCAACCCGAGATTGTGGTTTTTTACATAAGCCAATACCTTGGGATGCGCCTCTGCAACACGGCAGAACTCAGCCTCCCAATCGCTGTCCAGAATTACCCAGTTAAGCTGGCAGCGGCGGCTGTCAGTTTCATAGCGGTCAGTTTTTGAGGTATTGAAATTGACGTGAATGGTCGAACCGGCCGGGTTATACGGGTCGAGCACCGCTTTGACGGGGCGTTTACCGAGTTCGGCACGCGTGATTGCGGCAGTGATGCGGTCGCAAGCAATGTCGGCAAGCGCCTGATACATCAATAAACCGGGGTACGTATCACCTTTACACTCAAGACAGGTATCCAGCCACTCTTTGGTGATGCGTTTTAGTTGGCCGAACAGATGCAGCTTGGGCTCTTCGCCTGGGTCACGCCATTTGGTTTCCAGCAGCCGTTTGGTGATGTTGAATACCAGGCTGGAGTGACGCATATCCTTGATGTGCTCGAGACTCAGATCAATCGCCTCGCCAATAATCCCCGAGTTTTTGGTAATCGATGGCCCAACAATTGCGGGGGTGAGCACAAAGACGGAGTCATCGTTGAACTGAGCGGTCAGGCGCTCTTCAGGCAATTCCACCCGGTAGCCCGCGACACGAGGAAATACAATTTCCAGAGCTTCACGCTCGGGCAGAACCGCTTTGACATGTATGGTTTCGCGCGGTGGCTGCGGCGGCGCAATCACTGGCTTGGCGGTGAAATCAAACGGGATGCCGAGAACGTCTGCATACTCAGTGTCAAACAGACCTTCTTCATTGAGTTCGTAGGACTGGCGCCGCAGCGCGCGTCCAATAACCTGTTCGCAAAGCAGTTGGGTGCCAAACGCACGCACGCCGAGTACGTGGGTCACATTGTTGGCATCCCAGCCCTCTGTGAGCATCGACACGGACACCACGCAGCGTATGGACTCACCCAATTGCCCTGCTTTGCCGACCGTGTTCATGACTTCGCGCAGCAGCGTGGCATCTTCGATGTCTTTGCCTGCTCGGATTTGGTTGGCCAGATCCCCGCCGCGCTCAAGTGCTTCTCGCTTGAATCTCTCGATTTCGTCACTGGCCAACTCGCGAAAATTGCTGTCCAGTGCTTCACCGGACTCGAGTTGCTCGCTGTCAATCAGCAAAGTGTTGGGCCGAGGAAATGGATTGTCATGTTCGTCATAGTTTCTGAACAGCTCGAGCCTGCCATTAACAACATTCGATGTACCGTCTTCGTTGTCACGAATAAATCCAGAGATATAGTCATAGACCAACTTGGAAGTGGCGGTGTTGTTGCAGACCACAATAAAACATGGCGGCACCCTGATGCCTTCTTTACTCCAAAGCTGGTAGGTTTTTTCATAGTGCCCGTAGAGTGCTTGTAATGCTGTTTGCAGCTCAACTGGAATACTAAGCGGATCGAGCGCAGCGCTTTGCCCCCGGCCTTTCTTCGGCATTTTTTTGCCGATGTGTTTCCACAACTCGCGGAACATGGGCATTTCGTTGCCGGGGATATTTTCAGCCACCGGCACCCGAGGCAGCTTGACGATGCCACATTCGATAGCATCCATCAGCGAGAAATCACTCATGGTCCACGGGAAAAGCGTGCCTTCAACATAACCAGAACCACTCAGGAAAAACGGCGTGGCTGACAAATCCAGCACACGAGCAACGCCCAGTTTACGATTCACTGCCTCGAGGCCAGATATCCACAAACGCGCGGCTTCTTTATTTTTCTCAGCTTCCTTTTTTTCATCGCCGGTCAGCGCTTCTTCTTCAGTGCTATCAGGTTTTTCACGATAACAGTGATGTGCTTCATCGTTGATGACCAGCACATTCTTCAGCCCCATCAACTCCGGCATCACTCGCTGCAACATCTGGCCTTCAGTTTCCAGTGTGTCCAGCGGTTCGCCGTCGCGGCCCTGCAAAAGCAAACGACCGCCTTTGGATAACTCAATGCGCTCGCGCAATTTAAATGCATGGTAATTGGTGATGACGATCTTGGCTCTGTTGAGATCATCCATCATGTCAGCCGGCACTAATTCCCGGCTTTTGTAATAACTATTTGGATCATTGGGCATCAACACCCGCAGTCGGTCCCGAATGGTGATGCCCGGCGCTACCAGCAGAAAACCGCGAGTGAACTTCTTGCTGTTGGGCTTGCGCACCGCATTGATGGTTTGCCAGGCAATCAGCATGGCCATCACCGTGGTCTTACCCGCACCGGTGGCGAGTTTCAGCGCCAAACGCATCAGTTCAGGATTCGCCTCTGCGTTAACCGTGTCCAGGTGGTCGAGAAAACGTTGGCCAATTTTACCCATCTGAGGCGCAACCTCCGTCAGCCAGATAGCCGTTTCAGCAGCCTCTACCTGACAGAAGAATGGCCGGATACCGGAAAACTCGTGGTGGCGCCAATGCTGCAGTAAACGTGCAGTCTCCGGTGTTACACGCCAGTTGTTTGGGTTGGGGATCTGGCGCCACTTGTCTACCTCTTCACGCAAAGCGGTAATGATGGTGGCATTGGCATAGCGGTCTTTGTCACTGGAAATAGCATCATCCATATCCAGCGATTGCTGTGCGCTTTGTTGCTTCTTGCTCTTAGGGATAGGCGTGATGAAGTCAGCGCGGCGGCGCTTGGACTCAATTTTCTGTGTCGGCTGCCCCGTGTCGTCCAACTCCCAATGCCGATCAGGGTAGTTATACGGTGAATTCAGAATAGGATGATCAAAGAACTGATTTGACATTGATTGGTCGCTTTCCGCTTCGGTTGTTTATTGTAATTTCAAGGGAGTATATCCCTTTCAAACTGACAGACTGAGTTTTACCACACCCCAAACATCCCCCCCAAACCCCAGCAACCACCGATCCAGCATCGCACTATCCACCACCGTCGCCGATATCCGATAGTGGTCATCGAACTCCTCCACCACTTGATCCAAGGCCAGCGCGGCTTCTGTGAGATGAAACCCAGGCACCTTGGCGATACAGAAACTGACTTTTACTTGAGCACCATCACCAAACCCAAATCGTCCGTCATCATCGTACTTGCCAAGATCAAATCCCTTGGGCCTTTTGAACATCATAGTGCCCGCCTCAGCACTGATAAACCGATGCAAGGACAGGCTGCGTTCGTTGTCGTAGCCCTCGAATCGGCAAACCAGATACAAATGCACGCCCTGCTGCGCCAGGCCCAAAGGCATCACACGCGCCTCGGTTTCTTTGCCGGCTGCACTACGGTAGAAGATTTTCAGCCACAGGTTGTTGTACAGCGCGTGACTGATCTGCCTGAAAATCTCAGCGTCAACCGCTGGCGGTAGCAACGGCTGGCTGACACTTACCACGCGCACCTTCTTCAGCCATTCTTTTTCAAGCTGGGCCTTGCCTGAGTGCTGCAGGTTGCTGCGCGCCTGATGGAAGTAGGCATCCATGGAGGCAAACAGGCGCGGTGGCAGTAAATGACGCAGGTGCTGCTCAGCCAGAGTCAATAGCAGCGATTCATACTGGTTCATGCCCGGCAGCGACAGGCCTTTGGCCATTGCTTTCCATCGGTAGCCATAGGGTTTGCCGCGATCGTCGCATTCTACGTCGAAGTGTTCGGTGATTTGTTTCAGATGCCGCTGGATACTGCGCAGGTCCCGCTCATAACCAGCTGCCGCAAGCTGCTGTTGCAACTCGGGTGCGGTGATCTTTCGGTCTCTGGGGATGCGGTGCAGCAACTCTATGGTCAGGTGCACCGTCTCCATACTATTCCGGCTTTGCGTCATTGGCTTCCTGCGCGACGTGTTCAAGCATTTATTGTTATTGGCGACAAATGCCAGCTGCTGTTGCTGACGACACCTGTTGTCGCTGTCAGTGGATAGTATCTCCGGAACTCACTGCGAACAACTCACCTGACAGTCAGGTGGTGCGCGATGCGGCGCAGCTTGTCGCACCCCAGAAGATGATCGTGCATCAACTATCACAACAACAAAAGGAAATGAAAATGAAAGCAGGCCTGTCGATAGTCATGACCCTGACACTCGCAAGTTGCGCAGCCAGCCCCTCAAGTATCCAGCCAGCGGCAGTCTCAAGAATTCCTTACACCACCATGCCCTGTGAAAATCTCAGAATGCAGATCGATCAGGAAATCAGCAATTTGGAGACTTTGTCGGGCGAGCAGATTGCGTCGCGAAACTGGGATATTGCGCTCAATCTCATCCTTATCCCTGGCGTCGGTGCTCTCACAGGTGACCAAGAGGAAGCTATCGCGCAGTCCAAAGGGAAAATGGTCGTGATGCAGGATGAATACGCCAACAGATGCAGCCAGGGCTGATTTATCCGCCTGAGGGGCGCTGATTGATGTAATGAGTAAATCCAAGTCACTTCTTACAGATGTGAGGACGAGGATGGCCGGAGAATTTTTTGACTAAAGCAAGCTCTGACATTCAATCTGTTACCACACCTTGTCGTGGATACTCATTTAAATTCGGAGATGAAAGCGTGAGCTTTAGCTACTTGCTTTGTGATCACTGTGATCTAAGTCACTATCAGGTCCCACTCAACTACTTCACCAATGAAAGCGCCGAGATCGAAATTCTTATGTTCCCAATGGGAAGCGAGTCCTTTCTAAGTAGACTGGGGTATCCACCTTCAGAAGCAGTTAAAGAAAGGAAAACTGGCTATATCAGCACGTTGTACTGCCAGATGTGCCAACACTGCAGTTGCATAGCAGACGCAGACGAAAAGCTGTGTCACAAGTGCGGCAATCACAGATTGATTAATCTCGACTCACTGGAGGACAACTCATGCCCGAGATGCGGAGTTGGAAAAATGAGAAAAAAGGAGTCGGTGCTACATTTCTGAGATCATGGAGGGAGGATCTACTTCCGCATGACGAGTTCTACCGCGTTTTCACGGCCATTAATAGATCG
>JACCED010480466.1_pt1 | contig 14149 bp, 13 predicted proteins | sample 7455021 | NCBI WGS metagenome assembly JACCED01 (sample SAMN15323456, study PRJNA562643) | freshwater metagenome | isolation source: river surface water | place: USA:Blue River Watershed | collected 2017-08-19 | reverse complement strand
TTGAGCAGCACCAATGCGCCACTGTTGGCCGATAGGCCACCGCCACCCTCACCGCCGCAGCCGAGCAAGACGATCGCCGCAGACACTGCGACAGACACAACCGATGTGGCACGCAAGGCGTGCGACCACTTGTTGAATGCAAACACTGGACTCATCGATTTCTCTCTTTCATGGGGAGGGGAAGGTGAAGGAATACAACACCTGCATGCTGAAAGATCAGCGCAAACCTGTCTGTAACGCAGCTCACCATCGGGCCAAGCCAGGGCTCACTTGAACAAACTCGGCGGCGAAATGACGCCGTAATTGGGGCCCACACCGCCAGACAGTGGCGGTGGGCATTGGTTGCTCATTTTGGCGAGGACGTAGGGATCCCTACCACTAAAAGCGTCTAGGAACTGCATACAGGCAAAGCCAACGATCGTGGCCGAAGACCCCGGGACCACATTCGCGAGTGTGGGCACCACCACAAATTCGCACGACTTATTGCCAGCTGCACTGCACTTTTTGACATCGGAGTACAAGCTGTTTTTGACGCCCGTTTGAATCCAAGCCTTGTCGCCCACCGACATGCTGATCGGGTTGCCATCCTCAATCATTTTCTCGATAGCGTTGGCCCCAGAAGCATGAATGTTCAGTGATGACCACTGAGCTGCTTCGCAGTCTATGCCGGGGTATGACGGGCCAAGTTTGAACTCGGGTACTTTGCCCGTCAAAGAGTCCACACGCGGTGCAGCAGGCTGCGCACTCATGTCCCAAAACTTATCGTATAAGCATTTTGAAACGGCCAATGGAAACAATCCGCCTGGCTGAATGGTCCCCGGGCCGCTCACCCCCGCCACCGCCGTGACCCGCACCGGTTTGGCATAAACCCCCCAGATACTGGCCAAAAAGGTGCGCGCCGGACCCAGGTTCTGCCCCTCACTTTTACCCAGACTTACCTGCACGGCGGGCGCATCATTGGCACTCGGCTTCATGGGCAAGCCTTGCAGTACCGTGATGACCTGGGTAGTGTCCCAATAACCCGTTTGTACCTGGCCGTCGGCCAATGCGTGGCCTGCTGCGCGGTTAAGTGAGATGGCGTTGCTAGCTGTGCTCGCAGCGCCCGACCAGTTCAGCGCAGAAGCCCCGTTGGTGTAAAGCTTTCGTGCCCCAGCCAGCGCTGCTGCGTCGGCATCGTTTTGCAATTCGTTTCGCACCACATACAAATAGGCCATGTCCACAGCCAAGACCCCTACCCCTGCGAGGACCGGCAAAGTCAGTGCCACCAAAACGCTGACCGCACCATTTTGGGATTTGGAAAAAAGTTTGATTTTTTTCATTGCCATGGCCTTTACTCATAAACCATCACCGTATTGGCCTGCAACACCAAGGGCTTGCCCAGTGACTGAAAGAAGCTGCCCAGAGCAATGCCCTGAAAGGTGTACATCACCGTGACCTTCAGCGCGCGGTCATCGTTGAATTTGAGATTTTGAAAACATACAGTGGGCTGTGCCACTTTGGTAACGCACATGGCAGGAGTCGTTCCGGAACTGGTCGAGTTGGACCCGAAGCTGACCAGCGAATTTCCTGTGTACTGGTAGACCACACCAGAGATTTTTTGAATCAATTGCGAGTCGTCCAGCGGCGTGTTGCGCGCCACGATGCCCGCACGTGCGCCTTCACGGCTGGCGTTGGTGATGACCGCTTTGTCGTACATCGCCAAACTGCCTTCGATGGTGCCCAAGAGCAAGATCAAGAGTATCGGCAAGATCAACGCAAACTCAACGGCGGCCGCACCGCCTTGCGCTTGGCCGCATGCCTTTCGTCCCAAAGCACCTGGGGTGACTGCTGGTTTGAGGGCATGGGGGCAAGCCCGCAAAAACTTGATTCGCCGTGCGGCTGAAGGTGGCTTGTCGTGCAATGAGGATGACATCGGCTGGCTCCTGAATCGGTCTTGAATGACCCGTTGCAAAAGCATCACCTTAAGCACAGCAACGCGTGGACTCGGTGCGCTGGCACACCACCCCAATGCTTTTTTGAAATTGTCATGTGTTGGTGCTTCAACGCACTGAATGCAGCGGGCCTTGTTCCTAAAGTGAAGCTTCGGTGCTGAGATCCCAGTGCCGCTGCAAAGCTTGTTGCTGGGCTGTTGGATGTTTTGTCAAAAACGATCAACGTGAAAGCTCAAGCTTGAAGTCCACCTCAACTTTGTTCATTCAGGAGTTTTCACCATGTCTCAATTAATCAAATCTGTACAAGCGTTCTGGGCCGATGAAGAGGGCGCCACCGCCATCGAATACGGCCTGCTGGCATCGCTGATTGCAGTGGCAATCATCACGCCTTTGGGCCTGGTGCGGACGGAATTGGTCGCGATTTTCACCGCGATTGCTGGAGCGCTGTAAGTCAAAAAATCAGCACTGCCCATTCCATTTTGAAAGCCGCCATGCCCTTGACGCTGTTTGACGCTGTCAGCCTGACCGCCCTCGCCACCCTCTTGGGGACGGCCATCTGGCACGACACGTTGGCCCGGCGCATTCCCAATGCCTTGGTGCTGTGGGGCGCAGCGACCGCTTTGGGGCTGTCGTTGTCACCCCACGGCTTGGGCCTGGGCTCGGCTTTGGCCGGGGGCATGGTCGGCTTTCTCGGGTTTGGGGTGCTGTACCTGTTGCGCATGGTGGGCGCTGGCGATGTCAAGCTGGCCGCTGCCACGGGCTTGTTTGTCGGCCACCCCGACATGCTGTGGGTGAACCTGCTGATTTTGGCCGCTGGCGGTGTGTTGTCCCTCGTGTGGGCATTGAGCACGGGGCAGCTGGGCGCCGTGCTGCGCAACCTGCAGTCCGGCTTGCTGATGTGGTTTCTCAAACGCCAGCACGGTGCTGTGGGCCACACGGCGGCTTTTCCGGTCAGTCGCACCCGCATGCCTTATGCCGTGGCCATCGGCATGGGGACGGCACTGCATGTGTTCAACACCTGGCCTGTCCCCTGATTTCCAGACACTTCAAGGATCACTTTTCATGAGAAACATTCGTCCCCTGGGTGTGCTGACGCTGGCCCTGTTGCTGGGCTTGGCGGCTGCGGCCTTTGCAGCCAGCTGGTTGCAAAAGCAAGGCTCCGAAGCCACCATCCAAGTGCTGGTGGCCAAACGGGATTTGCAAATGGGCACCCGTCTGCAACCCGACATGCTGGAAACCGTGCGCTGGCCCAAAGCAGCGCTGATCCAGGACCCCCTGACCTCCTTGGACCAAGCGCAAGACCGGGTCATCCACATGGCGGTTTGGCGCGGCGAGCCCTTGTTGATGAGCAAACTGGCCCCGATCGGGGAAAAAGGCGGCTTGTCCTCCGTGCTCACGCAAGGACAACGCGCGATCACCGTCAAAGTCAATGAAATTGTGGGTGTGGCCGGTTTTGCCTTGCCCGGCAACTATGTGGACGTGATGGTCAACACGCAAGATGCGCAGAACCAGCCGGTCTCGAAAATCGTGATCGAACGAATCCAGGTGTTGGCAGTGGCCCAGGATGTCTCAAGCAATGAGTACAAGCCCCGGGTGGTCAATGCCGTCACATTGCAAGTGACGCCCCAACAAGCCGAACAAATCGATCTGGCCCGCAGCGTCGGCACCCTGTCTTTGGTGCTGCGCAGCCAAAGTGACCAACACAGCGTGGCCACCACCGGGGCCAGAAAACCCGACTTTTTGCCCAGCGTGGCGCTGCCAACGCCCTCCCCACCTGCGCCCAAGACCGCATCACGCCCCAAAGCGCAGGCGCCGGCCCCTGTCCCAACAGCCCCACCGGCACCTGAGCCTGCTCGTTTTGAAATCATCCGCGGCCTGTCGCTGTCGCAGGAATGAGACCACGCCGAATGGATGCCAGCCTTGGGTGGATGTCCACGCTGCACAACACCGATTTTTCAACCCTCCCCAGAGAGTGCCATGCCTGCTCAAAAAAAGACTCCCCATAGCCGCCGATGGATGCCATCTGCTTCGCCTCAGTGGCTTTGCCAGGCAGCGCTTGGCGCTGCCGTGCTCAGCACCCTCAGTGTGTGGCCAGCAGCAGGATGGTCGGCCCCAACGGCCGCGCAGCTGACCTCCCCCACGGTGGCCGCCAAGCCCAGCCCGCGCAGTGGCACCCACGTTTCAGGCCAGCCCGACATTCAAACACAAGGCCCCGTGCAGATCGCGCCGTCCTTGCGCTTGACAGCGGGCAAGTCCATGTTGCTGCAATTGCCGGAGAACGCCGCTCGCCTGTCGGTGGGCAACCCCGAGGTGGCCGATGTGGTGCTGATCAACCCGCGCGAGATTTACCTGCTGGGCAAAAAAACCGGCTTGACCAATTTGCTGGTCTGGACAGCCCAGGGCAGCACCACCTTGCGCGACATCGCTGTGGGGGCCGACACCGATGCCCTGCACGCCAAGCTGCAAGAGTACGTGCCCAGTGCAGAAAACCTGAGGGTGGACAGCATGGCCGACAGCTTGGTGCTGAGTGGCCGGGTCGCTGACGGCATGAAGGTGCAACGCCTGATGGCCTTGACCCAGGCCTTCCATGGCAGCGCCAAGATCATCAACCTGTTGCGCGTGCACGGCACACAGCAGGTGATGCTCGAAGTGAAAGTGGCCGAGGTCTCCAAAACCTTGCTCGATGAACTGGGGGTGGACGTCAACCTGACCCGCACCTTCGGCAACACCTCGGTCAACCTCTTGTCGCAATTGCTCAGTGCCGGATCGACCGCACTGACCGCCGGGCGCGCCAACGGGCTGAGCACCGTCACGCTGACTGCAGAGATGAAAAAGGGCTTGGTCAAGGTGCTGGCCGAGCCGACCATCACGGCCGTGAGCGGGCAAGAGGGTTCGTTTTTGGCGGGCGGCAAAATTTTCATTCCCATCCCACAAACCACTTTGGGAGGGGGCACCATCATCACGCTGCAAGAAAAAGAGTTTGGCGTGGGCCTGAAGTTTTTGCCCACGGTGTTGGAAGACGGCCTCATCAATTTGCAGGTGACCCCCGAGGTGTCCGAGCTGTCGCAGGTGGGCACGGTGGTCAAAGGCTTGGGCAACCAAAGCAGCTTGTTGCCGACCATCACCACCCGCAGGGCCTCCACCACCGTGCAACTGCGCGATGGCGAGAGTTTTGCCATTGGCGGTCTGGTCAAGAACAACGTGACCCAGACGATCAAGGCTTTTCCGGTCTTGGGTGAATTGCCTGTCCTGGGTGCACTGTTTCGCAGCACCGCGTTCCAGACCGACAAATCGGAGCTGATCTTTGTGGTCACGCCGCGCCTGGCCAAAGTCCTGCCACCGGACTTCGTCTTGCCCACCGACACCTATGTCCCGCCCAAACGCAGCGAGTATTTCTTGGAGGGCCGAGTCGAAGGCAAGCCACCCACGCCCGTTCCCGCTGCCCCAGTGGAAGAGACCTCACCGATCACCGATTAACCCTGGAGCTGACCATGCCCAATGACTACCCCCTCTCCCGTGTCTGGCTCGTGGGCCTGTGCTGCGTTGCACTGTCCGCCTGCCAATCGCCCCCCACCGCAGTTGACCAGTACTTTGGCTTGTCGGTGCAACAAGCCCAGGTTCAGCAAACCCAAAATTTGCCCATGGCCAGTTGCGCACTCTGGCGCTCGCACCGTGAATGCATGGCCTCCATGCAGGGTGGCCACCCTCGCATGAGGGGTGATGCACATCCAGCCCCCAGAGACAGCGATGGCGAAAGCGCCCAGTCGGCCATTCAGCGCTATCAGGAAAGTTTTGCCTCTCCCACGAACGCAGCCGCCGGAACGTCGGTGGGCTCGGGTTCACTGATCAAACGCTGAAAGGCTGCTGATGGCCATCCACCTCATCACCTCCAGCGCCACCTTGCTGGCTCAGTGGCGCAGCATCATCACCCCATTGGGCTTGAATTGGGGCAGCGCCCCACTGCGATTGCCCGGGCAGCGCCTGGCCGCATCGCTGGCAGGGCTGGCGAACGCCCAAGCCCAAGACCTGGTGCTGCTGGAACACCCTGCCCAGACCTCTCTACAAGACCTGCAGGACTTGGACCACTGGCTGCGCACCCGCCCCCAATTGAATGTGTTGTTGCTGAGCGAAGACAACAGCCCCACATTGCTCGTGCAGGCCATGAAAGCCGGTGTGCGCGAAGTCTTGCCCCTGGCCACGGCGCCGCAGGACCTGGCCAAAAGCGTACAGCGCTGGACCGAGCGGCTTTCTGCGCGGCCTGACGACATGCCGCAAGACACGCCCCCAAAGAACTCCGAAAACTCGGCCAAGGTCTCTGCCCCACGCCAACCCGGTCGGCTGGTGGCCTTCATGGGCTGTAAAGGTGGCAATGGCACCAGCTTTCTGGCGGCCAACATGGCCCACATCATGGCCACGGAATTCGATCGCCAATGCGCCTTTGTCGACCTGGACCTGCAGTCGGGTGATGCGTCCTTTTACCTGGGCAGTGGCGCCAACAAAAACACACTCAGCGACCTGACGCGCCAAATCGACCGTCTGGATGCGCAGCTGTTGTCCAGTTGCCTGTACGCCGTCACGCCACGCCTGAACCTGCTGGCGGCCCCCCACACGCTGGACAAGGCCATGACCATCAGCGCCCAAGACATCGACAAGGTGCTCACTTTGGTGCGCAGCCAACATGACCATGTGGTGGTGGACCTGCCGCGCATCCTGAATGCGTTGTCGCTCAAGGTCCTGGATTTGGCGGATGTGGTCTACATCGTGATGCAAAACCAGACACCGGATGTGCGCGACGCCCAAAGACTGGTCAACACCTTGCTGTCGCTCGGCTTGAATGAGCACAAGCTGCGTCTCTTGGTCAACCGCTACGAGCCGGACGGTTGGGTCAGCCTGCCTGAGCTGGAAAAAGCCGTGGGTCTGCCGGTGCACCAGACCATCCCCAGCAAGCCCCAATGGGTGGGCGAATCGCTGCACACCGGTCAACCGCTGTCGGCGGTGCACGACCACAACACCGTCATGCACGCCTTGCGAAAAACCAGCGCCGCTTTGCTGGACACCACCCCCGTCCAGCAACGCCATTGGTTGCAACGCTGGATGGGCCAAACCGCTTGAACCCGCCCCACCCCATTGGCCAGCCTCACCGGAGTCCTCTGTGAACCCCACCTTGCGTTCCCAATTTGAAACGACTGTGCCCCTCAACGCCCTGGCGGATGCAGCGCAGTCGCCCCTGCACAACGGTCATGCCTTTTGGGGCGGTGAGCTGAACGTGTTCGGCAGCCAGCACCCAAACGGAAAAGGACTGGACGACGTCAAGGCGCAAATCCACCAAGAGATTTTGTCCTTGATGGACTGGCAGCGCATGGAAAGCATGGCCCCCGAGCGACTGCGCCAAGAGCTCAAGGTGCTGACCGAAGAGCTGATCCAGACCCACAAACTGGCGCTGAACGAAACGGATCGCAGGCAAATCATCCAGGGCATTCAGGATGAGATGTTGGGTCTGGGGCCGATCGAGCCTTTGTTGTCGGACCCCACGGTGTCCGATATTTTGGTCAACGGCCCTTACCAGGTCTATGCAGAGCGGCGCGGCAAAATCGTGCACACCGATGTGCAGTTTGACAACGAAGCCCACCTGCTGAGGGTGATCGATCGCATCGTCTCGCGCATCGGCAGGCGGGTGGACGAAATGAGCCCCATGGTCGATGCACGGCTGCCTGACGGTTCGCGCGTCAACGCGGTCATCCCGCCACTGGCCATTGACGGACCCCTGCTGTCGATCCGGCGCTTTGCGGTGGTGCCCTTCACGGTCCAGGATCTGATCGGTTTTGGGGCCATGACCGCCGGGATGGCGGAGCTGATTCAGGGCTTGGTCAAGGCGCGTTTGAACCTGCTGGTCTCGGGGGGCACCGGCAGCGGTAAAACCACTTTGCTGAACGTGATGTCGGCGAGCATCCCGGCAGACGAGCGCATCATCACCATCGAAGATGCGGCCGAGTTGCAACTGCAGCAGCCCCATGTGGTGCGCATGGAGTCGCGCCCGCCCAACATCGAGGGCAAGGGTGAGATCTCGCAGCGCGATCTGTTGCGCAACAGCCTGCGTATGCGGCCGGACCGCATCATCATGGGCGAGGTGCGGGGTGGCGAAGTGCTGGACATGTTGCAAGCCATGAACACCGGGCACGATGGCTCCATGACCACCATCCATGCCAACTCGCCGCGGGATGCGCTGACCCGCCTCGAACACATGCTGGGCATGGCGGGCCTCAAGGCCGAGTCCCGCGCCATGCGGCAGCAGATCGGCTCGGCGCTGTCGGTGGTGATCCAGGTCTCACGCCTGTCCGACGGCCAACGCAAAGTCACCAGCCTGCAAGAAATCACGGGCATCGAAGGGGATGTGATCAGCATGCAGGAGATTTTCAAGTTTGACCAAACCGGTCTGTCGCCAGAAGGTCGCGTGCTGGGCGCCTTTGTGGCGACCGGCATTCGACCCAAATTTGCCCAGCGCCTGAGCACCCGCGGCATTGTGCTGAGCGACAAGTTGTTTGAGCCCACACAGGGTTGGAGCTGAACCATGAGCCAGGCCTACTGGATTTTTTGGACCTTGACCGCACTGTGCCTGGTCTTCACGGCTTGGGGGGCTTTGGGGCTGTGGCAACAGCACCTCGACCCACGCCGAAAAGCCTTGGCGAAAAGACTGAAAACCGCGACCGCGGTGGGTTCATCGGGCCCATCAGAACCTGGCTTGAAGCTGCGTTCAAGACGGCGTTTGAGCCAATGGGCGTGGCTGGAGCAGTGGCTGCAAAGTTGGCGCGCAGCGCAGGCCCTGGACCATTTTTTGCAGCAAACCGGCTTGAGTTTGACGGTGGCCCAAACCCTGGCCATGACCGCCCTGTTGTGGGTGCTGAGCATGGCGCTGGGGATCGGTCTGGGCTGGCCCATGGTTTTGTCATGGGCTGTCGCGGGCTTGGCACTGCTGGTGTTGGCCGCATTTTTGCAACACCGCCGCAGCCAGCGCATGGTGCAGATGGGCCAAGCCCTGCCCGACGCACTCGACCTGATTGCACGTTCCATGCAAGCAGGCCACGCGTTCACCAGCGCCTTGCAGGTGGCCGCCAAAGACTGCGCGCCCCCCTTGTCCCAGGAGCTGCGGGCCGTGTTTGAAGAGATCAACTTCGGCGTCAGCACCACCCAAGCGCTGCAAGCCCTGTCACACCGAGTGGCGAGCGAGGATGTGCAGTATTTTGTGGTGGCTGTGGTCATCCAAAGCGAAACCGGCGGCAACCTGGCCGAGGTGCTCAAGAACACGGCGCAGCTGATCCGCGAGCGCCAAAAAATAGCGGGTGTGGTACGGGTGTTGTCGGCGGAGGGCCGCATATCGGCGGTGATTTTGTCGCTCTTGCCTTTTGCCCTGGCCGCAGCCATGAGTTTGCTCAACCCCGCCTTCATCTCCAAGCTCTGGACCGACCCCTTGGGCTTGCAGCTGGTGTATTTTTCATTGGTCTTGATGGGCATCGGCATCCTGTGGATGTGGAAGATGATCCAGATCCGCGTTTGACCTTCACAAAGCATCCCACATGACGACTGCCACCTTGATTTTTTCTGCATTGGTGTTCGCCCTGGTGGTGACCATCAGCTTGGCCGTGCTGGTGCGCTGGCTGCCTGACCCCGGCGGGCAACGCCTGGCGCAGCTGACCCAACCGACGCGGGCGAACGCTGGCGTCACGCCAACCCGAGCCTGGCAACAAGCCCAAAGCCGCTTGTTGTCTGCCCTGCTGTGGCTCAGTCCCTGGACGGCAGGCCTGTCGGGCGGAGACAGCGAGCAGCCCACCGCCTTGCGCCTGCGCTTGGTGCAAGCGGGATGGCGTTCCCCATCGGCTCTGCCCATCTTTTACAGCAGCAAAACCCTGCTCACGGTGATGCTGCCGGCACTGACCTGGGCGCTGCTCGAGGTCAACCAGTGGTTGCCCGCCGGGATGACGCGCCTGGCCTGGGTCACGGCAGCGGCAGCGGTGGGCTATTACTCGCCAGATGCGCTGCTGAACATGCGCATTCAGCGCCGCCAACTGGCGCTGTCGCATGCGTTTCCCGATGCCTTGGACCTTTTGCGTCTGTGCGTGCAAGCCGGGCTTGGCCTGGATGCCGCCATTGAGCGGGTCGGCCGCGAAATGCGCCATGCTCGCCCTTTGTTGTCCGAAGAATTTGCCCTGACCGGCTTGGCCCTGCGAGCGGGGGCTTCGCGGGCCGATGCGCTGCGCCATCTGTCGCAACGCATCGGACTCAAAGAGATCGACGCCTTGGTGGTCATGCTGATCCAGGCCGACCGATTTGGCACCAGCGTGTCCGAATCGCTGGCCGTTTACGCCGAGGCCCTGCGCATCCAGCGGCGCCTGAAGGCCGAAGAGGCCGCCGCCAAACTCCCGGTCAAACTGCTGATTCCCCTGATTTTTTGCGTCTTTCCGTCCTTGCTGACGGTGCTGTTGGGACCGGTGGCAGTCACCTTGGCTCGGGAGTTTGTCAAAGTGGTTTGAGCGGCACCCGAGCAGCTGGCGATAAGCGCCCGTTAACATGGCAGCATTAAGCTGGCCACATTTGACACGCTGCTCCCCATGAACGACCAACCCACTGTTTCGCCCAAACGCCAGGGCCTGTCCCGCGTCTGGCACGCATTTTTTTACTCTGTCGAAGGCTTGCGAGCGGGCTGGCACGAACCGGCTTTTCGGCAAGAGGCGATTTTGGCCGTGCTGATACTGCCTGCGGCCTGGTGGTTGGGCCAAAGCTGGGCCGAAACGGTGATCTTGGTCGGTGTGGTGCTGGCTGTGCTGGTGGTGGAGTTGCTCAACACCGCCGTCGAGGCGGCCATTGACCGGGTTGGTCCGCAATGGCATGCCCAGTCCAAACGCGCCAAGGACACGGCCAGCGCCGCTGTCTTGCTCAGCCTGCTCTTGTGTGGTGGCGTTTGGCTGAGTGCCCTGTGGCGTTGGTGGGCACACTGATGGCATCTGCCTGACGCGAGCCAGTCGCACAGGCCGAAAAGACATCGCGTTCAGGCTGCTGCCAGCGGGTCTTGACCCTGGCCAAGCTCAGCACCGAATGAAAATAATGATCATGGGTGATCGGATCGGTCGCCTTGTTTTGCCAACACTTGGCGTCCCAACCCAGCTGAGCCTGCATGGGCTTTGACAACCACAGCGCCATGGGCACGTGGGTCTGCTCAGGCGGGGCCATCATGTAGGGCATGCCATGCAGGTACAAGCCTTTTTCGCCCAAAGACTCGCCGTGGTCAGACACATACAACAGCGCGGTTGGACGTTTTTGGGTTTTGAGCCAACGCACGGTTTGCGCCAAAAAATGGTCGGTGTAGCGCACCGCATTGTCGTAAGCGTTGACGATGTCCTGCGCAGGACAGTCTTGCAGCACCTGGCTGCGACATTCGGGCTGATAAGGCTTCATGTTGTCCGGTGTGCGTTTGAAGTAGGCCGGACCGTGGTTGCCCATTTGGTGCAGCACGACCACGGTACCTGCCGCAGGCGGGCCAGACAGGCTGCCGCGCTCCAACTCGGCCAGGCGCTCGGGCAAGACGTGCAGCATGATCTCGTCGAAACACTCACCTTGGGGGCACAAGACCGGGTTCTTCAGTTCGCGGGTGTTGGCATGGGCCACCCGGTCACACACCCCTTTGCAACCCGACTGGTTGTCCAGCCAAAGCACCCGCATGCCAGCGCGTTGCAACACATCCAGCAAGTTTTCAAAAGGCTGCTTGCTTTGCCCGTACGCTTCACGCCCCAGATGAGAAAACATGCAAGGCACCGACACTTGGGTGTTCGTGCCACATGAGCGCACTTGGGAAAAATAGGACAACTCACCTGCATCTTGCAACTGCCGCAGTTGCGGCGTGGTGTCGCGCGCATAACCTGCCAAGCCGAAATTCGCAGCCCGTACCGTTTCTCCCACCACCAACACGATCAAGGGTGCAGCGCTCGCTGCACTGGCGCTGCGCACCACCAGCGCATCTTCGCCAATGGGCTGCAAAGGCTGGCCCGTCTGAGCGGCCTGCCCTGCCACGATGCGCGTGCCGGCATAGACCGTGTTGAAAGGGTTGACCATGTAGCGCAAGGATTTGTGGTTGCGCATGGTCGAGGCCAAATCCTGGAATGAAGCCCAGATGACGACCCACATCAGCACCAAAGCCAAGGCTGCAAAACCCAGCTGTCGCAGCATCAGTGGCAGTGCAGGCCACTTTTGGACAGGCTGTCGCCACCACCACACCCCCGGCAGCACCACGCCCCATACCAGAACGAACAGCATGGACCAGGACAGCAAATCACGCACCTCGCGCAGATCGGTCTGGAGGGTGTTGACCATCATGCTGGGGTCCATGACAACGCCATAGGTGACCATGAAGTAGCTGTTGGCCGCAGCCACCATCAGCAAGACCACGCCCATCGGCTTGCGCCAGCGTGGCCAGACCAGAACACTCACCAGCACGGCCATGGCCATCAGCACGATCACACCGAAAGCCGCCAAACCCAGCATGCTGCGCAGGTCATGGTGATCGTTCAAGGCCCACAGGGCTCGCCACAAAGGCACATTACCCAGGGTTGTGAGCCACAGGGCCAAGACCATGACCAGTGTCAAAGGGTGCCAGACCCGGTCCCCTTTGGGCGCCGCCGCAGGCGCATCGGCAAGAACAAAAGCAGAAAAAAGGCTCATGGGCAACACAAAGTGACACAACAGCCACCATTGTGAAAACCCAAACTTACCGCAACATTAAGCCGCTTAAGCGAGCGAAGAAGAAGCCTGCCAAATCAACACAAAGCGCTTGCCAAATGGCCCAGTGCCGGGCTCGCGCAGCAGTTGTGCACCCTGGCTTTGTGCGATGCGCTCGACCAAAGTCAAACCAATGCCCAGCCCTGCTGCTTGCCCACTGACCAGGCCCGGTGCAGTGCCCGGTCCACACGGTGCCTCGCTGACCCGTTCGCTGCCATCGTCGCTGACCGACAAGCGCAAAGTGCCTGCGCTGTCTTGGGCCACGCGCACCTCCACAAAGGTACCGGCTGGGTTGTGGCGCAAAGCGTTGTCCACCAAATTGCGCAAAGCCAGCGCCAGCAAGGTCGCCTGTCCTTTCACCAGCAAGGCTTGCTTGGGGACCTCCAGCGCAATGTCTTGTCCCAACTCGTGGGCCAAAGCGGCATGCTCAGACACCACACTGTGGGCCAGGGCGCACAGATCAACAGAGTCCTTCAGTTCGCCCTGGAGGCTTTGCGCGCGTGCCAAATCCAAAAGCTGCGACAAAATGCGAGCCGCTTGCCGGGCCCCCTGCTCGACCGCCTTGAGCGCTTGTGTTTTGTCGGACGCCAAGGGACTGTCGCTGGCCAATCGGGCTTGCAAGACCAGTGCCGTCAGGGGGGTACGCAACTCGTGGGCCACATCGGCCGCAAAACGCCGCTCCCTCTCAAGTTGCGCTTGCAGGCGCTGCACCAAATGGTTGATCGACTGCACGGTCACGCCCAACTCTTGATAAGGCTGCTGAGGCACCAGCATTTGTCCCCCATCGATGTCCAGCGTTGAAATCTGACCCGACAAGCGCTTGAGGGGCAACAAGCCACGCCGTATGGCCGAAGCCAACATCCAGGCGGCCAATGGCAAAAAAAACAGCGCTGGCAAAACGATGTGTTCGGCAATGTCATCGGCCAGCGCCTCGCGCCGTGCCGGATCCAGAAACACCACGACGCGGCGCAAATTGCCCGGATCGGCCCCGGAGGCTTGAGGGCCACCCCGGCGCGATTGAGCCACGTACACCCGCCATTCCTGGGTGCTGCCTTGCATGGTCAAGCGCAGCGTTTGGTGGCCCAGTGGCAGTTGCTGGGGCAGCTGGGCATGCACGCCATGCGAGTCCCAGACCAAACGGTCATCCACCCACAACAGCACATGAAACACCGGGCTGTAAACCATGGAAGGGTGTTCATTCAGGACTTGTGGCAAGGACTCGATCCCTGCCGGTTGAAGAAGCCCCGCATCAACCCCCGGTGCATCGGGGGCACTCGGCCAGGGCTGATTCAAGAGCAACTGCGCCGCAGAGACCAGCAAACCATCGCCGATTTCATCGGCCTCGTGGTAACCGGTGGAAAAAGACAAACCCGCCAACAACATCCACAGCGCCAGCACCGCCCCAAAAGCCCAAGCCCACAGGTAACGCCAGAACGACCGGGCTGTCACCGGAC
>JACCED010284565.1_pt1 | contig 14151 bp, 16 predicted proteins | sample 7455021 | NCBI WGS metagenome assembly JACCED01 (sample SAMN15323456, study PRJNA562643) | freshwater metagenome | isolation source: river surface water | place: USA:Blue River Watershed | collected 2017-08-19 | reverse complement strand
TCCTTACCCGTCAAGGTCCATGTTGCGGTCGCGGACACGCCCGGCTCGAGGCTCGTGATCGCATCGACGAAGAGAAACGGTGGACGATGTGGCAGGAGTGCCGATGGTTCAGGGAACGACGTCACTTGCCGAGCGCTTCCAACAATCGTGCAGGTGTGTCCTTCGGGGAGATCTTGTACCAGGCATGCATGATCACACCGTTTGCGTCGATGAGGAATGCCGATCGTTCGATCCCCATGTACTTGCGTCCATACATCGACTTTTCCTTCCACACCTTGAAGGCCTTTGCAACGACATGTTCCTCGTCACTTAGGAGTGGAAATCCGAGCGAATACTTGTCGTCGAACTTCTTCTGCTTGGCAGGCGAATCAGGGCTGATGCCCACGATTGCGGTGCGGCCAATCTCGCCGGCAATGTCGCGCAGCAAGCACGACTGTTGCGTGCAACCAGGGGTGTCGGCCTTGGGATAGAAGTACACCAGCACCTTCTTCTTGCCGAACGATGCAAGCGTCGTTCGTTTGCCGTTCTGGTCGAGCAAGTCGATCTTCGGTGCCTTGGATCCGGCCTTCAGCATGCGACAAACCTAGTTCGTCGAGTGTGCGTGATCGAGGGCGCGCCGCACTTCGGCGACGTACTCGCCCACCGCGTCGGGGCCGTTCTCGAGCATGCGACGCATCACCGACGCGCCTTGGATCACACCGTCCGCCACACGCGATGCTTCGACGGCCTGTTCGGCGTTCGACACGCCGACGCCGACCAGAACCGGCTTGTCGGTGAGCGCCTTGAGTCGGCCAGCAAGCGCGACAGCGGTGGAGGCGAGCTCATCTCGTTCACCGGTGACGCCAAGGAGACCAACGGCATACACGAACCCGCGCGCACGCTCGATGATCCGCGGCAAGCGCTCGTCGGGAGCGGTCGGAGCAGCCAGCATGACGGTCTCGACACCAGCTGCATCTGCTGCGGCGCACCACGGGGCGGACTCTTCGAGTGGCAGATCCGGCACGATGGCGGCACTGATCCCCGCATCGGCCAGCATGCTCGCGAAACGCTCGTGACCTGCATTGTGCACGGTGTTGTAATAACACATCACCGCTAGCGGCACCTCCACGTCGACGGTGCGAATCTCTTGCAGGATCGACACTGGTGTCGCGCCGTTGCGCAACGCGACCTCCGATGCCTGCTGAATGACTGGACCATCCATCACGGGATCCGAAAATGGGATTCCAATTTCGATGGCATCTGCTCCTTGCGCTGCGGCGGCACGTATCGCATCCAGCCAGCCCGGCAATCCACCGGTTACGTACGGGACGAGGATCTTGCGCCCGGACTCGCGGCGCGCGCGAAGGTGCGATTCGAGCGACCGGGTCACAGCGTCGGACCGAGGATGTCCATCATTTGGGCCACGTCTTTGTCTCCGCGACCCGAAAGGTTCATGAGCACCGTCTTGCCCTGCATCTTCGGAGCCTCGCGGGAGATCCATGCCACGGCATGCGCGCATTCGAGGGCCGGGATGATGCCCTCGGTGCGCGACAACAGCTGGAAACCTTCGATCACTTCCTCGTCGGTCACCGATGGATATTCGGCTCGACCGATCGAGGACAGGTGCGAATGCTCGGGGCCGACACCGGGATAGTCCAGACCAGCACTGATCGAGTGCGCCTCCTGCACTTGTCCATATTCGTCTTGCATGAGATACGAACGCATTCCGTGCACGACACCGGGAACGCCTCGACCCACTGCCGCTCCACCTGCAGGCTCGACACCGACGAGACGAGCGCTCGTGTCGACGAAACCCGAAAAGATGCCGATCGCATTGCTGCCGCCACCGACACAGGCGACGACAACGTCGGGATCTTCTCCATTGAGCAGATCGCGGCACTGCACGCGCGCCTCGTCACCGATCACGGACTGGAAGGTACGGACGATCCACGGATACGGATGCGGTCCCATCACCGAACCGATTGCGTAGTACGTCGACTCCACGGAAGCGACCCAGTCGCGCATGGCCTCGTTGACTGCGTCTTTCAGGGTGCGACTCCCGGACATCGCGGGCACGACTTCTGCGCCGAGCAAACGCATCCTGAACACGTTCAACGCTTGACGCTTAACGTCGACTTCGCCCATGTACACCTTGCATTCGAGTCCGAGCAGTGCTGCCGCGGTTGCCGACGCCACGCCGTGCTGACCCGCGCCCGTTTCTGCAACGATGCGCTTCTTGCCCATGCGCTTGGCCAGCAGCACCTGTCCGAGGACGTTGTTGATCTTGTGCGAACCGGTGTGATTCAGGTCTTCACGCTTGAGCAGCAGGCGAATCCCGAGTTGCGCTCCGAGGTTGTGGCACTCCGTGATGATCGAGGGTCGACCGACGTAGTCCCTCAACAAATCGTTCAGCTCCGTGCGGAAGAGCGAATCGGCCCACGCGTCCTTGAAGGCCGCCTCGAGTTCCATGCACGCCGGAACCAGCGTCTCGGGAACGAATCGTCCGCCGAATTCACCGAAGCGTCCGTCTGTGGAGGGGTCTTGGAGCACGACCTCAGGGTATCGGTGCGACCGAACTGGGGTGCTGTCGAGCAGGCGATCTAATCGATGAGGTCGTCGCCGAGGACCGCCTGAGCGTCTCGTGCAGCCGTGATGAACTGGCGCATCTTGACCGCGTCCTTCACACCTGGGGAACGCTCGACTCCACTGCTGACATCGACCCCCCATGGTTGCGTCGACAAGATGGCTCCCCGCACGTTGTCCGGGGTCAGACCGCCCGACAACATCACGCGCAATCCCTTCGGCAATTCATCGAGCAAGGACCAGTCGAATGCCTCACCGGAACCAGGACGCGCGTTGTCGACGAGGACCGCATCCGTACCGAACTCATCGGCTCTGCGCGCAGCATCCGAACCGGCAACGACCGCCTTGATCGCAAAGCGCACCTCTTGAGTCACGAGACGAACCGCATCGAGCGGCTCATTGCCGTGAAGCTGCACGCCCTTCAGCCTCGAAGCGCGAGCGATCTCGAGCACGCGCTTGGGATGTTCGTCGCGAAACACCCCCACGGTGATCACGTCCGATGGCAATCGCTTGACGATGTCGAGGGCTTTCGTCGGTGCGATCTGACGGGGTGACGGGGCGAACACGAATCCGATGGCGTCGGCGCCGAGCGCGACCGCGAGCAACGCGTCTTCTTCGCTCGTGATGCCGCAAATCTTGATGAACACGACCCAACCGTAGTTCGGGGGTCGTTCGACCTTGGCGACTTATTTCACGCGCAGATCGGCAAGCGCGGAACTCGGCGAGTCAGAGACGAGCAGCGACTCGCCCACGAGAACCGCATCGAATCCGGCCCGACGCAGGTCTTCGGCGTCGCCTCGGTGACGCACTCCAGATTCGGCAATGCGGATCACGTTGTTCGGAATCACCGACGCCATGCGGAGTGCGCGTGCGTGATCGACTTCGAAGGTGACGAGATCTCGCTGATTCACACCGATCATCTCCACCCCTAGGTCGAGCGAGCGCTCCACCTCTGCTTCGTCATGGGTTTCGACCAACACCTCGATGCCGACCTCACGGGCCACCCCCACCATGTCGGACATCTCTCCTGGGGAGAGAACTGCGGCGATCAACAGCACACAGTCAGCACCCATCAACCGAGCATCGGCGACGTCGTTCAACGACACGGTGAAGTCCTTGCGAAGGACCGGAAGTGACGTGAGCGAACGAGCCTCGGCGAGATCGACCGGCGAACCACCGAAGTGATCGACATCCGTCAAGACCGAGAGACAACTCGCACCCCCATCGACGTATGCCTGGACGAGTGGCGCGATCGGACGTGAACCCCATAGTTCGCCCTTGGATGGCGACTTGCGCTTCACCTCCGCAATTACGGCAAGCGTTGACGCGGAGTCGCTCCTCAGTCGCGAGGCGAAACCACGTGTCGGTGACAGTTGCTGACAGCTCGCGATGAGATCCGACGTCGATCGATCGTCACGGGCGGCCACTGCCCTGTGCCGTGCGACGATCGACTCGAGATACACGACTAGATGCCCTTGCCACCCTTTGGAGCGAGGAACGAAAACTCGGGCGCGCCATCCAAGAACGGTGCGAGCGAGGCAGAGAACGCCTTGAAGGAATCGGTCGACATGTGCGCCTGGAAGGCCGCCTGATCCGCATACACCTCGTAGAACCAGACGACGGACTCATTGGCCGCATCGTGGTGGTAGGCGTACATCAGCGTTCCCGCCTCACCCTCTGCCGTCGCCAGACCTGGTGCCACCGCAGCGTCGAATGCGTCACGCATTCCTGCCTTGATGGTCAGTTTGACCGCAACGCATACCTTGCTCATCTGATTCTCCTTCGTTGTTCGAACTAGAAACCGAGGCGCTGAGAAAGCACCGACTCGAGATCTGCGATCGCCACGCGCTCCTGATTGGTCGTATCGCGATCACGGATCGTCACCGAGTGATCTTCGAGCGTGTCGAAGTCCACGGTGACGCACAACGGGGTGCCGATCTCATCCTGACGTCGATACCGACGACCGATCGCCTGGGTCTCGTCGTATTCACACATGTATCGCTTGCTCAGACGACCGAAGATCTCCTTGGCCACCGGAGACAGCGTGTCCTTCTTCGACAGCGGCAACACGGCAACTTGATACGGAGCGAGTCGCGGATGGAGTCGCAACACGGTGCGCGTTTCGTCATTGATGACGTCCTCGTCATACGCGGCGAGCAGGAAGGCCGCCATCGTGCGGTTCGCACCAGCTGCTGGTTCCACGACGTAGGGCACGTAACGCTCGTTCGTCGTCTGATCGAAGTACTCGAGGCGTTGCTTGGAGAACTCCGCGTGGCGCTTCAAGTCGAAATCGGTGCGCTGTGCGATGCCCTCGAGTTCACCCCATCCCCACGGGAACTTGAACTCGATGTCGCTCGTCCCTGCGGAATAGTGCGACAACTCATCCGAGGCGTGTGCGCGAATGCGCAACAGGTCAGACGGAATGCCGTGATCGATGTACCACTGCATGCGGGCTTCACACCAGTACGAATACCACTTGGGGCCTTCGGCCGGCGGGACGAAGAACTCCATCTCCATCTGTTCGAATTCACGCGTGCGGAAGATGAAGTTTCCCGGAGTGATCTCGTTGCGGAAGCTCTTGCCCACCTGTGCGATTCCAAAGGGTGGCTTCTTGCGCGAGGTTTGCAACACGTTGGCGAAGTTCACGAACATGCCCTGGGCGGTCTCAGGACGCATGTACACGTCGGCGCCCTCGCCCTCGACTGGACCCGCGTGGGTCTTGAACATCAGGTTGAAGGCGCGTGCCTCGGTGAACGCACAACCCTTCTTCGACTGTGGGCAGTCGCGATCGTCCAGTTGGTCCTCACGAAAGCGGCGCTTGCACACCGTGCAGTCGACGAGCGGATCGCTGAAGTTCGCGAGGTGACCACTTGCTTCGAACACCTGAGGTGGTCCGAGGATCGCCGCATCGATCAAGACGGTGTCATCGCGCTCCTGGACCATTGCGCGCACCCATGCGTCCTTGACGTTACGCAACATGAGCGACCCGAGAGGGCCGTAGTCATACGACGAACGAAAACCGCCGTAGATCTCCGCGCTCGGATAGACGAATCCGCGACGCTTGCACAGATTGACGATCTGGTCGAGGTCGGTCGCGGGCATTCGTTCAGTCTACGAGAAGCGCTAGTGGCGACGCTCGAACATTGCGCTGCTTCGGAGGCGTCGCTCGTTGTGGAATTCCATTGCACGCGTGGCGAGAGCGGTCACCTCTGACGTTGCTCCGGACTCCTCCGCGCCAAGCGCCGCAACAAGTTGCCCGCCGAGGATCTGTCGCAGCAGGCCGAGTCCGGCCGTGGAGATTCCAACCCCAGATCGACAACCCTTGCACTGCACTCCGCCGTGCCCGATGTCGAAGGCGACGAGATCGGAATCCGCGCCACAGGCGACGCATCGGTCGAGCTCAGGTGACAACCCTTCGGCAGCGAGCATCTTCCAGTAAAAGGCGGCGACGAGCACGGGCGAGGAGCCCTGTGCGAGCGTCGTGATGGCGCCGAGCAGCATGCGATAGGTCTGGGGGCACGCTTCGCGATCCTGGGTCATGTGATCGGCGCCTTCGAGCAGCGCCATCCCTGCCGTCAACACGTCGAGATCGGACCGTAGATCGTTGCTGGCCGACAACAGATCCACTTGCGAGACGGTGTCGAGATCACGTCCCCGGTGGAGCAAGACGTCCACATGATTGAGCGGCTCGAGGCGGGCACCAATCTTGGAAGTGGTCTTGCGAACGCCCTTGGCAACCGCGCGAACCTTGCCGTGGTGCTCGGTCAACAACACGATGATTCGATCGGCCTCGCCGAGCTTGTACGTGCGCAACACGATCGCATTGTCGCGATAGTTCGTCACGAATCAACTCCGCCGAAGCGACGTTCGCGACGTTCGAAGTCGTCAACTGCCATCTCCACGTGTTCGGCGTCGAAGTCACTCCACGGAACGTTCAGGAAGACGAGTTCGCTGTAGGCGAGCTCCCACACGAGCGACGGGGGCAACGTCGTCGGATCGCCGAAGATGATCACGAGGTCGGGGTCATCGAGCGCGGGCGCCAAGACTGCAAGCTTCAGCGCCTCTTCGTCGACGTCGACTCCCGCCGGAATCGAGGCCGCCGCGTGCGCGAGACGGTCCCTGCCATCGGCGCACGTGTCGACGATGACGACCACCCCGCGCCGGCTCACGTGCCACACACGATCCCCTCGACGCGTCCCGAACAGGCTGTCGACGAGACGCACGACTAGGGCTTCTCGACGTTCGTTGGAGACCTCTCCGCCATACGGACACACCGTGATCCAGCGGGCACCCATCGATGCGACGCTGTCGACGACGGTGTCGATGCGTTTCGACCAACTCATTGCATCGGTCTCACACCATTCATCCAAGGATCCGCCGCACACGACGACGTGTGACATGGCCACTGAAAACCCTTGGGGTCGCGAGATTTCGCCAGTTGCCATGCATCTAGTCTCGCACGCCCGCTCGGTAGTGTTGCCGACTACATGACCATGATCGACCCGCTTCCCACCGGCATCCATGTCGCGTGCATCATGGACGGCAATGGTCGATGGGCGCGCCGTCGAGGTCTTCCTCGCACCGACGGCCACACCGCCGGCGAAGAGAATCTGGCCGAAGTGGTCCGACACGCGGCCAAGCGAAACGTCGGTTGGTTGACGGTCTTCGGATTCAGCACCGAGAACTGGATCAGACCGCGTGCGGAGGTTCGCCACATCTTGTCCCTCCACAAGAAACTCTTTGGTCGAATCGAGGAACTGAACGCCAACAACGTTCGGGTGCGTTGGATAGGACGCCCGTTCGACGAGCCCGAGGCCAAGACTCCGAGCGTCGTGCAGAAAGCGATCCGCCAGGCCATCGAGGACACCGCACACAACACCGGCATGGTCCTCACGGTCGCATTCGACTATGGCTCTCGAGCCGAGATCGTCCGAGCGGTGAACAGCGTCCGACGAACGCATTCCTCGCCGTCCGTCGAGGAGATTTCTTCTGCGACATACCTCCCCCAGATGCCACCGGTCGACCTGCTCGTGCGCACCTCGGGAGAGTCGCGGATCTCCAACTTCCTTCTCTGGCAGATTCCGAGCGCGCGCATCTTCTTCACCGAGCGGACGTGGCCCGACTTCGATGCCCACGAGTTCGACGCTGCGCTTGCCCTGCTTGGCACGAACCCTCGCACATGACCACACTGCGGGTCGAGGATCTGCTCGACGCAACGGTCGATCGACTCGAGCGATCCGAGTCGCGCCCAGGCCAGGTGACGATGGCTCGCGAGATCACGTCTGCGATCGAGTCGGGTCGACATCTCATCGTGCAAGCCGGCACGGGCACCGGCAAGTCTCTCGGATACCTCGTACCTGTCGCGCTCTCGGGTCGTCGAACGGTCGTCGCCACTTACACGAAGGCGCTGCAGGATCAACTCGCGAAGTTCGACCTCCCACTCGTGTCGAGCGTCGTCGAAGCGGAACTTGGTCGGGAGCTCACGTTCGCCGTGCTGAAGGGCAGGAGCAATTACCTCTGCCTCCAACGCGTGGATGAACTGAACGATCGCTCACAGCAACAACTCGCCGTCGACCCGACCGCAACCGCTGCGGTGCGCAAGTTGGTCGAATGGTCTCTGGAGACGCAAACCGGAGATTCGGGTGACATCGACTGGCCACTTCCCGATCACGCCTGGCGACAGGTCTCCGTGACGAGTGAGGAATGCCCTGGGGCTCGAAAATGTCCGCGCGGCAATGACTGTTTCGCCGAACGCGCGCGAGCACGTGCGCAAGATTCCGATGTGATCGTCGTCAATACCCATCTGTACGCACTCGACATCGCCTCGGATGGGTCGATCCTCCCCGACCACGATGTCGTCATCTTCGACGAAGCTAATCAGCTCGAAGACGTCGTGAGTTCATCGGCTTCGGTGGCAATCGGTCCGGGTCGAGTCGCATCGATTGCGAGCACCATCCGCAGCGTGATCGCCGACGACGCCCTGTACAGCCGCTTCGGTCGCGTGGGCACTTCTCTCACCACGGCGCTTGCCGCACGCAGCGGACAGCGTGTGGCACTCCCGCTCGACCAGCCGATCGCCGACGCACTGGTCGAACTCCGCCTGTGCGCCGACGATGCCCTCACGGCAGTCCAAGGGGTGTCGTCGGACAATGAGTCGGTTAAACAGAAAGCACTCCGCGCGGTCACGACCGCGACGCGGCTCATCGAGCAGATCGACAGCTGCCTGACCGCAAGTGCATCATTCGTCGCCTGGGTCTCGGGTTCGACGGACCGACCGATGCTGGAGATCGCTCCACTCAACGTCGCCCCATTGCTCGCAGAGCGCGTATGGACGAAACGCACGGCCGTGTTGACCAGCGCCACGATCCCCGCTTCGTTGCCCCAACGCGTCGGAATCGACATGACCACCTGCGATGCAATCGATGTCGGAAGCCCGTTCGACTACGAAAACAGTGGCTACATCTACTGCGCGAAACACTTACCGCCACCAGGTGTCGACACGCGTGACGACGCGGTGAACCAAGAGATCATCGACCTCATCACTGCAGCTGGTGGTCGCACGCTTGCGCTGTTCACCACCTATCGAGCGATGCACCTCGCAGCAGATGCGGCGCAGGAGCGCACCGACTTTCCCATCTTCCGCCAAGACGACCTGCCCAAGATGGCACTCGTCGAGGCGTTCACCGAGGACGAGGAGTCGTGCCTGTTTGCCACAGCCGGCTTCTTCCAAGGTGTCGACGTCCCCGGCGACACCCTCAGCCTCGTGATCATCGACAAGATTCCCTTCCCTCGCCCCGACGACCCGCTGCTCAGCGCGCGCAGGGATGCGATCGGACAGACCGCGTTCGCCGAGATCGACATTCCGATTGCCGCAACGCAACTCGCACAAGCCGCTGGTCGTCTGATTCGAACCTCATCTGACAAAGGAGTTGTCGCGATTCTCGATCCACGCCTCGCTACCAAGTCCTACGGACGACTACTTGGCGCACAACTCCCGTCGCTCAAGCGAACGATCACCCGCAGCGAAGTGCTCAGCTACCTGCACGATCTGTCACGCTCACGATGAGTCGATAACCCATCCCACGAACGGTCGAGATCAGCTTTGGCGCATCGGGCTGGTCCTCGATCTTCACACGCAGTCTCCGAATGTGTGCGTCGACCAACCGACTGTCGCCGAGATACTCATAACCCCACACACGTTCGAGCAGCTGATCGCGCGACAACACCATGTTCGGATGATCGGCGAACTCACAGAGCAGGTCGTACTCCGTGCGCGTCAGAGAGATCTCCACACCCTTCTTCAACACGACGCTCAAGTCGCGCCTCACCTCGATGTCACCGAACGTGCTCACCGAACCAATGCCACCCGAGCCAGCGAGGTGCGTTCGTCGAATCGAGGCACGAATTCGTGCGGCGAGTTCCTTGGTGTTCACCGGTTTGGTGACGTAGTCATCCGCTCCCGCCTCGAGACCGACGACGAGGTCGTGGGTGTCGGTCTGCGCCGTGACGATGATGATCGGCACCGTGCTCAAGCGGCGCAACGACCTGCACACCTCGAAGCCACTCATGTCGGGCAACCGGAGATCGAGCAACACGAGATCGGGTCGGACGGTCGGAAAGGCCTTGATGCCCGATTCTCCATCGGCGGCCTCCTCCACCCGATAGCCCTCGTCTTCGAGGCTGAGGCGCAGCGCCGTGCGAATGTTGGGGTCATCCTCGATGAAGAGCAGCGTCGCCACGCCTCGCATTCTGCCCGACCGGACCGAATTGTTACAGAAAACGCACACTTTCAGCCCCAAAGCGTCAAGTGGGGGAAGCACAGTTGACCCACTGAACCGATGGGTCCATGCTCCCCCTTGGGCCCATCGGTTCCGGTTCACTTCCCTGCCATGCTGTGAGCGTGGCGCGCCCACCCCTTCGTCTCCGTCTCGGCCTCCGTGGTCGCATGGTGACGTTCTTCGGTCTCGCAGCGCTTGCTGCTGCGCTTGCCCTCAGCGTGGTCACCTACGCGAGCACACGGTCATATCTCCTCAGCCAGCGAACCGACGTGGCCAAGCGACAAGCCTTCAACAACGCCCAGCTCGTACGCACCGTGATCGCGGGAGACCGCTCGAATGTGGCCGACGTCATGACCAACATTCGCAGCGAGCGCGGAGGATATGCCGTGCTCCATCTCGATGCCACCGAGACGAATGTCGAAAGCTTCTACGCCCAGGAGCCGTTGCGCTTCACCCAGTCCAATCTCCCGACCCAACTCGTCGAGCGCACACTGGCGGGGTCGAGTGGACGTCAGCGATTCTCCTTCAATGGTCAGCCATACGAAGGTGTGGGTGTTGCGATGCCCTCACTCGGTGCGCAGTATTTCGAAGCCTTCCCGCTCAACGACGTACAGACGACGCTGCGCACGATCCAAACGACGCTCCTCGCAGGCGTGATCCTCATCACCATCGCAGCCGGCTTTCTCGGATTCGTCATGAGTCGTACTGCACTTCGACCTCTCGCACGTGTCACGAAGGCCGCCAACACCATCGCAACGGGAAGGCTTGACACACGACTCGATCCCGAGGATGACCCCGACCTCGACCAACTCGTGGACTCGTTCAACGACATGGCCGATGCCGTGCAGACCCGAATCGAACGAGAGCAACGATTCGCAAGCGACGTGAGCCACGAGCTTCGAAGCCCGGTGACCGCGCTTGCCGCCGCAGTCGACGTCATCGTGGCCCGCAGGGACGACTTCACCGAACGCAACCAGCAGGCAATCGACATCGTCGCCTCGCAGGTCAAGCGATTCGACCGCACGGTGATCGACCTCCTCGAACTCTCTCGCATGGACGCAGGAGCGAGTGAGTCGAATGTGGACGACGTCGACCTGGCCGACTTCATCGGACGCGTCATGAATCGCTACGGCTTTGCTGGAGTCCCCTTCGACGTCTCGTCGAGCGACGGCGCAACGACGACGGGCCTCCTCGACCGTCGACGTATCGAACGCATCATCGTCAACTTGCTGGAGAACGCTCGCGACCACGCCGGTGGAGCGAAACGGGTGACCCTCCACGCGACGGATGAGTTCTTCCTCATCGGGGTCGAAGATGATGGACCTGGAATCGCCGTCAGTGAGCGTGAGCGAATCTTCGAACGTTTTGCACGTGGCTCGGCCTCTCGCAATTCGACGGGTTCAGGACTAGGTCTCGCTATCGTGGCCGAGCACGCCCGCGCACTTGGTGGAACTGCAAGCGTGGAGAACTCCTCGTCAGGCGGGGCGAGATTCCTCGTGACGATGGCTCGACGTCCGCTCAACGAGGACAGTGCGGTCGACTCGTGAAACGGACTGGCCTCTCACGCACGCTCTGGCTCGTAATTGCCTGTGCGTCGTGTGCCATTCCCGCTGGCGGCGACTTCCAAGCGATACCCGACTCCGAAGTCCCCTACGAACTGTCCTCGCCTCGAACCACGCTCGCACCGAGCGCAGTCACGACGCTCCCCGGTTCTGACACCTCCACCGAAGCAATTGATGCCTATTTCATCAGCAACTCGCGCGTGCTCAAGATCGTCCGCTTGGTTGCTGCCCCAGCAGGCCCGGATCAGGCACTCGCAACGTTGAGCGCACTCGACACCCAGGATCCCGCACTCGCGGGACTGCGAACGGCGATCCCCAAGACGTTCTCTGCAACCGTTTCCGTCGAGCGTGGCGTCGCGAGCGTGGATTCGACTCGCGGACTCCTCGACACCTTGAGCCCTCTCGACCAGCGACTCGCCGTGGCGCAAATCGTGCTCACCTTGACCAGTCGACCTGGCATCGGTCAAGTGCTCTTCTCGGTCGACGGCGTGCCGACGGGCGTCCCTCGAGGCCGAGGTGACCTTGCTGGTCCGCTCACTCCCGTCACGTTCGACGACTACTCGAGCCTCGTGGTGACGGGCTGACCTGACTCAGTAACCGAGACGCTCGACTCGATCCGCTCGCTGCTGCCAGTTCTTGTCGACGACGACCGTCAACTCGAGCCGAACGCCCTTCGGGAGCTGAGGCTTGACTGCCTGACGCACGGCTTTCAGCATCGAGCCGCCCTTACCGATGACCATGCCCTTCTGGCTCTCACGCTCGACGACGATCTCACAGATCACCGCGCCGTCATCCGAGACACTTGCGCGCGTCGCTATCGAATACGGCAGCTCTTCGTCCGTGCGATCCAGGAGCACTTCACGAACGAGTTCCGCAACCCAGGTCACATCGTCGGTTTCGCTGACCATCTCCGATGGGTACAGGAACTCCCCCTCGGGCATCAGTTGGAGCAGGTGCGCTTTCAGCGCGTCGATGCCGTCACCCGTCGCGGCAGACACCGGAAAGTATGACTCAGCGTTGAATCTCGACGCTCGTGTCAACTGCGCGAGCATCTGCTCACGCGAGGCTTTGTCCGACTTGTTCAGCACGACCACGCAGCGCGACATGTCGACGTGCGAAGCAACCCACTCGTCACCCTTGCCGATCGGTTGGGTTGCATCGATGACGAGACACGTGACGTCGACATCCTTCGTCGAGCCGAGTGCGGTGGCATTGATCTTCTCTCCGAGCGCAGAGACAGCCTTGTGCAAGCCCGGCGTGTCGACGAATACTGCCTGTGCTTCACCGATCGTCAGGACCCCTCGAACCGCCGTTCGTGTCGTCTGCGGCTTGTTCGACACGATGCTCACCTTGCGACCGACGAGCGCATTCAGCAGTGTGGATTTGCCGACGTTCGGACGACCGACGAGTGAGACGAAGCCTGAACGCACACCGTGAGGCTAGTTCTGCCACACTGGAGTGGTGTCGGAAATCAATTTCAAGAAGTGGTTCGATCGCATGCAGCCACAGACGTTGCAGATCGCGACGTGGCTGTTGTACTTCGACGGATTCTTTGCACTCGTTGACCTCTTGGATGGTGGTGGCGAGATGTACTACCTGCGCCTTCGCTTTCCCGGAGGACTCCTCATCGGTCTCGTCGTCATCGCCCTCTACGCGGGCGGCGGTCTCCTCATGGCCAATGAGCGTCGCCTGGGGTACCGCCTGAGCGTCGCGGCCGCCATCAGCCCGTTCCTCATCAATTTCATCGTGTATTCAGACGTCGGCGCCTCCTTGCGGTACCGACTGCTTGGCAACGGCATCATCAGCTTCGCGTTCAACGTCGCCCTCCTGGCACTGCTGCTCCATCGGCAAAGCAAGGAGCACCAGCGAATCTGGTTCCGCTGAGCCTCCCCCACGGGTTCGTGGGCACTTCCCTCGATCTGCCAAACTGCCTACATGACCACGATCATCAAGAGCATCGACGAACTTCCCTCACACATCGGTGAGCATCTCGGCTACAGCGACTACTTGGAGGTGACACAGGAAAGAGTTCAGCTCTTTGCTGACGCGACAGGCGATCACCAGTGGATTCACCTCGACGTCGAAAAGGCGAAGTCCGGTCCCTTCGGTGGAACCATCGCACACGGTTATTTGACCTTGTCCCTCGGACCAGCATTGCTTCCACAGATCTGGCGCGTCGAAGGCGTGAAGATGGGCGTCAACTATGGGGCGAATCGTGTTCGATTCATGGCCCCCGTACCCGTCGGCGC
>JACCED010070565.1_pt1 | contig 14152 bp, 9 predicted proteins | sample 7455021 | NCBI WGS metagenome assembly JACCED01 (sample SAMN15323456, study PRJNA562643) | freshwater metagenome | isolation source: river surface water | place: USA:Blue River Watershed | collected 2017-08-19 | reverse complement strand
TTCCAACGAAGCCGCCCTCGAAGCCATCGCCGCGGCCGTCAAGGCCTCCGGCTATAAGCTCGGCAAGGAAGTCTTCCTCGCCCTCGACGTCGCCGCCTCCGAGTTCTTCGACGAGAAGTCCGGCAAGTACACCTTCCACAAGTCCGACAAGTCTCAGCGCAAGTCGGCGGAGATGATCAAGTTCTATCAGGACCTGCAGAAGCGTTACCCGATCGTCTCGATCGAGGACGGCTTCTCCGAGGCCGACTGGACGGGCTGGAAGCAGGCCACTGACGCCATGGGCGCGACCACGCAGCTCGTCGGCGACGACCTCTTCGTCACCAACACCGAATTCCTCTCGCGCGGCATCAAGACCCAGACCGCCAACTCGATCCTCGTGAAGGTGAACCAGATCGGTTCCCTCACCGAGACCTTCGACGCCGTCGCCATGGCCCAGCGCGCCGGCTACTCCGCCATCATCTCGCACCGCTCGGGTGAGACGGAAGACGCCACCATCGCGGACATCGCCGTCGGCCTCAACGCCGGCCAGATCAAGACCGGCTCCCTCTGCCGTTCCGACCGCGTGGCTAAGTACAACCAGCTCCTCCGCATCGAGGAAGAGCTCGGCGACAAGGCCATCTACGCCGGCACGACCCACGCCTGGGGAGCCTGAGCCGACTTAAGGAGCGTAATCGCTCATTTAAGGTGAACAGCCCCCCGGTTGGGGGCTTTTTTGTGCCTACTCAAGTACCTTTGTCAGAAGGGAAAACAAAAGGTGGACAGGGGGGGTGTTTTCGCACAGCAACACTCCCGTCCCTTCATACTTATACACATTTAATTCACTCTATGAAAAATAAGAACAGCCGTTTCTCCAAACTATCCCTCATCGCCGCCGCCGCGCTCGCCGTCTGCGCCGCGCCCCAGGCCAAGGCTTACAATTGGGTCAATTGGAACACCAAGAACGGTACGACCGATGATTTCGTGTACGTCGTGAATGATTATGCTACCGGCGGGGGCACCTTCACGGCCTCCGGCTCGTGGTTCGTCGAGGGTTTGATCAATTCCGGAGAATACTTCTTCGGCGGCGTCAGCGTCAGCCGCGTCCGGGCCGGTCTCTACAATCTGGAGCTTTCACAGATCGATTGGTCTGATAACACCTTTGGAGCTGGCATCCAGGATGACTACACGGTCTCTTTCTCCGTGGATGGGGTTCAGTACTATTCCAACACGGGTGTCGCCGGGTCGGGTACCCGTTTTGCGTTGGCCAACGATCCCTTGGGTAGTGAGCGCATCCTTCTGCCGATTGATAACGCCCTCTTTAGTTGGTCTTGGAGTTTCGCCGGCGACGATGGAGTCGACCTGCGTATTGGTGATTTCCAGCTGACTGAGCGCAGCTTCCAGGTGGCCCGCACGGGTCCGGGTCTGTCCGGCGATTCGAGCGTCACCTTCACCCCGGCCTTCTCCGCCGACAACTCCCTGGCGGTCAACTCGGTCTTCCAGATCGCGGATCTCGCCGATGCCACGCCCCTTGGCAGCGTCGTCCGTAACGGCAGCATCACCCTCGGCGTCGTCGGTGGTAATCCGGTGAGCGATGGCCTTTACGCCAAGGACGCCGGTTGGCTCGATATCCGCGGCGACCTCACTCTTTACCAGAACGGTACGCTCTACATCCGAGACGCCGAAGTCACCTCCAACGTCTACCGCAACGACAACCTTGGCATCAGCGGCGAGGGCGAAGGTCTCTACGAGACCCTCGGCACGGTCGCCTTCGACTCCGGCATCCTTTCCGTCCGCCAGCGCTTCGCCCAGGACATGGCCGTGAACGAAGGCCAGACCCTCGGCTTCCGCGACGGCGCGGTGAACGCCACCAACTTCGACCTCACCGGAGGCGGCTACTGGCAGACCAGCAACCTCGTCGGAGGCATCGTCGGCGGAGAAAACTTCTACAGCCCGGTCGGCAGCACCGGATTCTTCGGCGAAGGTGGCTTCTTCGGCGGCGGCACCCTAGAAAACGCCCAGTTGTATGTGCTGTTGGGTGGCGGCGCGCTCCGTAGCATCACCGGCAACAACGTCCAGAACGGCAACATCACCATCGGGCAGGTCGCCCCCACCTATTTTGGTGGCTTTTTCGGCGGCGAAGGCTTCAGCGACGTCACCTACGCTCGTATCAATTCTGACGAGTACCTGAACGGCGACGTGACCGCGCGCTCGGTCCTCACGCTCAACGGCAACATCAACGGCGTCAACAGCCTCGCCTCCAACGGAGGCTCTCTCGCCATCTTCGGCGGAGACGGCGACATCATCGTCAACGGACAGATCGGTGCCGGCGTCCATCAAGTCTACAAGGACGGCCGCGGTGAACTCGTCCTCACTGCCGCCAACGTTTACGGCGACTCCGGTCTTTTCGTCCCCTCTTCCACTTTCGTCACCAGCGGCTCGGTCCGTGCCACCCACGCCCAAGCTTTCGGCGAGGGTCGCGTCGAGGTCAACGCCTTCGGCCTGAAGGAGTTCATCGGTTTCGCTTACGGTGAAGGCGAAGGCGGCACGCCCATCGGCGGCTCCGTCATCCTCGACCCCACCTACAGCTCCCGCGGAAATCTCACTTTCACCAACGACTTCCGACTCGGCGGCTTCGGTCTGACCGACGTCTCGGTAGCACAGGCGCAGTTCGACGCTGGCACCGGCGCCGCCCTGACCACCGCCTCGCTCGTCAATCAGTCGGGCAACAACACCATCTCCGGAGACATCGAGATCGGTTCCAACCTGTTCTCCCTCGTCGGTATCAACAGCGGAGCTCCCTTCCAGGTCGACGACGCTTCCATCCTCGTCGCCAACGGCACCACCCTGACCGTCTCCGGCGATGTCCTGGCTTCGAATAACACCACCGGTACGCGCACGCATCTGTTCGTCGCGGCGGTCAACCAAGGCCTCAACACCGGCACCTTCCATGTGACCGGCGACCTCCTCGGCGTCGAGGAAGTCACCAAGAACGGCAACGGTCTCGCCCGTTTCGCCAAGGTCGACGGAGCGCTCGACACCGTCAACGTCAACGCCGGCACCCTCCGGATCGACGGTTCCGTCGATTCCACCGCCGGCTCTTTCTACAACTCGCTTACCAAGCAAGGACTCGGCCGATTGGAGGTCTACGGCGCCCACCACTACGGGTCCCTCACCTTCGATGGCGGCACCTCCGCTGTCTACGGCTCGCTGACCCTCCAAGGCCCGAATAATAACGGCTTCATCACCATCCAGGATGCTTCCACGGTCAACGTCGAGAACGGCGGTACGCTGACGCGCGTGGCCTTGAATGGTGGGAACGCCACGGACCTCCTCATCCGCGGAGATTCGACGCTCAACGTGAAGACCGGCGGTATCGCCGCCCTGAACAACTCGGCCGTCCAGATTAGCGATACCTCCGACCTGATCGTCGGCGGTGCGTTGTCCACGACCGCCGGTATCTACGCCAACGATACCACGTCGGTCACCGTCCTCGCCGGCGGCGTCATCAACGCCAACATCGAGACGGAAGACAACACCGGCAGCGCCTCGGTCATCACTGTTTCCGGCGCTCTCAACGGAAACGTCGACCTCAATCAGGGTTCCACGGCCGAAGTCACGAGCGGCGGCGTGATCACCGGTAACATCGTGGCCGATGATGACAGCGTCCTGACCCTTCGTACCGGCGGCTCCATCATCGGTAACGTCGAGACCTGGAATGACGCCCGATTCGTCATCGAAGCCGGCTCCACCCACACCGGTGACTACGACGCATATGGCGACGCTTCGATCGTCGTCAACGGAACCATCGGCGAAGGCTCGCTGTTCGCGACCGAGAACTTCCTCCTCGCAGGTAACGCCAACCTCAGCGGACGCGGTACCATCGTCGGCAAGGTCGAGCAGACCGGCGGCGTCGTCGCCCCCGGCAACTCGCCCGGCATCTTGACCTTCGGCGCTTACAGCATCAGCGCCGGCTCGCTCCAGATCGAAATCGATGGTCTCGCCGGCGCCGGCGTGGCCTCCGGTCATGACCAGCTCCGCGTGGGCGGCACGATCACCCTCTCGGGTACGGCTCAGCTCGACTTCGACTTCCTTAACGCTACTGCCTATCAGGCTCAGCGCGGCGCGGTCTTCCAGGTGCTCGCCGGCTCCAGCGGCGAGGCCAAGGCTTCGATCGGGCGGTTCGACACCGTGCAGTGGCAGGACTCGACGGGACGCGTGCTCTTCGACCACAGCACCGGTCGCGCCTACGGCACCGGCCTGACCTACGGCCAGGGAGGCAACAGCTTCCAGACCTTCCGTCAGTACGCCAATAACGCCAACCGCCTCGAAATCGCCCGCGCCCTCTGGATGGAGTCCATCGACTACGATAACTCCGACCTCGGCCTGGACGGCATCGTCCCGATCGTCGACGAGAACTTCGCCTCCACCGCGAACGACGTCGCGGCTGCTCAGGCTCAGCGCGGCTACAAGGCCTTCATCCTGACCTCGGGAACCGTCGCCGAACAGACCGCCACCGACCTCGGTCAGGCCGCGGTCAGCGTCCTCACCGCCGCCGACGTCGGCGCCGCCCTCGATGCGCTCTCTCCCGAGGCTTACGCCGGCATCACCGATCTCGGCATCCGCGTCGCCCGCGGCTTCGCCTTCCTGCCGTTCAACCAGCGTCGCATGGGCGCCGTCAACGAGTGGGATTTCTCCGTCGGCTACAACAACGACGAAGTCGAGGCTGACGCCACCTCCTCGTTCAACAGCTACAAGGTCCGCAGCAACCAGGTCAACGTGACCGCCGGCCGCGACCTCAGCAGCAACGCCCGCTTCACGCTCGGCGTGGGCAGCGACGAAGGACGGGTGCTCGCCCAGAACTTCTCGGCGGACGTGGACACCCTCGGCCTCGGCCTCGGGCTGGCCCTGACCCCGGATTCCGACGCATACCGCCTCGACCTCGGCATCGGCTTCACCACCTCCGACTGGGATTCCAGGCGCCAGGGCGTGTCCGCCGGCAACGACATGGACACGATGGCCTTCGCCGCCCGCCTGACCATCAACACCAAGGCCCAGGGTAACTTCAGCTACAAGCCCTTCGCCGCCCTCTCCTACACGGACGCCAGCATCGACTCCTTCGTGGAGGCCGACGCCCCCGGCAGCGTGCAGCTCGGCGTCTCCGGCTTCGAGCGCAAGTCGCTCCTCGGCGAACTGGGCATGGACTTCGAGTACAAGCTCGGAGCCCAGACCTCGCTCACCGGCATCGTGTCGTGGCAGCATGAGTTCCAGGATTCCGGCGCCACCGACCTGCGCGCCGAGTTCGTCGAAGACGGCGTCGACGACACCGCCTTCTCGGTGCGTTCGGCCGGCTTCGGTCAGGACTTCTTCCGCGCCGGTCTCGGCCTGCGTCACGAGCTGAATCCGACCTCCGCGGTGTCCCTGAGCGTCAACGCGATCTTCGGTTCGGACATCGGTTCCGGCCACCAGGTCCGCGCCGACTACAGCATCCGCTTCTAAGCGCTCGCTGGCTTCGGAAAACAACTGGGCCGCCCTTCCGGGCGGCCCTTTTTGTTGTCTGCCCCGGCGAGAGCTTCCTTGGATTCGAACCCGACGGAGTTCACCGCGATGACCTCGTACTTCGCGCCGGGTCGGGCGGCTTTGTCGACGAAGCGCCTCCGGGCGAGCGGGTGATGGCGCCGTAATCGATAGGTTGCCAACGACGACGGCGCGGCGGTAATCAGGGTCTGCGCCGTCAAGCATGCGGAGTCCCTTTTCTGAATTATGTTCAACATCCTCGAGGTTCTGCCTCCTTTCGGAAAAATCCAGGTCATCGATGTCGGCGCCATGGATGTCGGCGCTGACGTCTATGATCCGCTCATCAAGGCCGGGGTCGCCGAAGTGCTCGGGTTTGAGTGCGTCCGGTCGGAATGTGATCGGCTCAACGCGATGGCGCGTGAAGCGCGTTCCTATCTGCCCTACGCGATCGGAGACGGGAGCGAGCGCGATTTCCATGAGTGCAACTTCCCCATGACATCCTCCCTGCTGGAGCCTAATTCCGAGCTGCTGGATAGGTTTCATAATCTGGAAAACCTAGTCCGGGTGGTGAAAAAACACCGGTTAGCGACCAGGCGTCTGGATGATATTTCCCAGATATCTGGGGCGGATTTCCTCAAGCTGGACGTGCAGGGGGGTGAGTTAGACGTCTTGAACGGGGCAGGACGGGTCTTGGAAGACGTACTGGTCGTCCATACCGAGGTCGAGTTCGTCGAGTTATACAAAGGCCAGCCGCTTTTTGCCGAGATAGACCAGAAGCTCAGGAAGAGCGGGTTCGTCTTCCATAAGTTCTCGGGGATTGAGGGTCGCGCCTTCAAGCCGCTGGTCGTGAAGAATGACGTCAATGCGTCCTTAAGCCAGATGCTATGGGCGGACGCGGTCTATGTTAAGGACTTCATGGCGCTGGATCGGCTATCAGCCGAAAAACTCCTTCGGCTGGCGGTCATCCTGCATGAGGTTTACGGATCTTCCGACCTGTCGTTGCAGGCATTGCTCGCCCACGACCGCCAATCCTCCTCGGGCGTCTCGCGCGCCTATCTCAATCGCCTGAATGTCCGGGGTTGAGGTCACGGGCGGCCATGCCCTGCGACCTCCGTGGCATGTTCCGTCGGCTACCTCGATTCGAGTCCGACGGAGTTCACTGCGATAACCTCGTACTTCGCGCCGGGTCGGGCGGCTTTGTCGACGAAGCGCATCCGGGCGAGCGGTAGGTCCGGCGTGTCGCCATAGCTCATGCCTTGGAAGAGGGGACGGCCGAACGGATTGGCGGGCTTTTCCGGCACGCGGCCGACGACCTGTCCGTCCTTCTTGACGAGGAACTGGCGGAGGCCGCTCTCGAAGTCGGCATGGGCGTCCCAGGTCAGTTCCACGCCCTCCGCGACGGCCTTGGCCACGACGTTGAACGGCGCGGGTGGCGGGGTGGCGTCATTCGTGGCGCCGGTCTTCACATACTCCGTCCAGGCCTTGGCGAAGGCGGCGTCCGGCAGCCAGTTGGATTCGGCCTTGTCGCCGACGTACTCACCGGCGGGCTTGGCCTCATCGCCGAGCAGCGGGGAAAGCCAGCCTTTCGTCTGGTCGACCTTGCGGAGTTGGTCGCCGGCTTCGGGCAGGCGGAGGGCGAGGCAGGCGTCGAAAAAAGCGATGGCGGCGTAGCGCTGGTCGCCGGTCTGGTGGGATGTCAGGGGATCCGGGGCGAAGCCGATGGGCGCACCCTTGGCACGGTAGGCCTTGAACATCGCGAGGGCGCCGGTCCATGCTACATTGAAGCGCTTGTCGCCGTTTTCTTTGACTCCTGGATTGGCCATCATCGGGATCTCGTAGGCGGCAGGCGGGAGGACGACTTCGGGGATCTGCCTTTCCTTGGTCGGGTCCTCGGGCTTCTGCCAGTAAGAGTAAGCCGTGCCGGACCGGAACCAGATGGCGACGATGCGTTCGGGGTATTTCGCTTGCAGTATGCTCGACCAGAAGCCGCCGCCGCTATGTCCCCAAAGGCACCACGGAGCCGTAGCGATCTCCGGGTGGCCGCTCAGCTTGGCGAGGTCGGCCAAGGCCCGCAGGTAGGTCTGGTCCGAGCCGTTGCGAGGGTCGCACCACATGCGGCAGTTGGCCTTGTCGGGCTCGCCGATGACCGGCCCCAGCAGGGCGCAGTCCCATTTGCGGGCCAAGGCCTGCCAGTGCAGGTCGTCGGCGGCGGTCACGGCTTTGAGGTTGGAGCCGGTGCCGCAGCCATGCTGATGGACGATGATGCCCCGGACCCTCTTCACTCCCTCGGGCAGCCAGAGGTTGTAGGTCGCCGGGAAGATGAGTTCACCGGGTTTGTCCGAAGCCGGGTAGCTGACGGAATGCTTGGCGCCGTCGGCGAAGGCCGCCAAAGGCAGGAGGAGCAGGGCGAGGAGGTTTCGCATGGGGGGGTATCCTAAGGACAGCGAGATACCGTGCGGGTTCAAGCCGACGTTGGCTGGACGGAGGCGGAGCCGCGTCTAGGGTCGTGTCATGGACACCCCGAAGCCATTGGCTGACCAGCTCGCCGCATGCGAGCAGTGGTGCGTCGGGCAGGACGAGAAAAAGTGGCTCCCGGTCGCCGAGAAAGGCCTGCGCGTCTTGCCGGCCCATCATGCGGAACTCGCGAAGCCCTTGCCCGGCCAGGAAGCCCGTATGGACGGATGGCTGCTGCGTTCAGACGTCGTCGGCACCGGCATGTGGCTCCTCTTCGGCCTGGTGCTGCTGGCGGGCGTGGCCATGACCTATGTCACCAGCTTCGACTTCGTCAAAAACACCGCGCATCCTTTTCTTTACGCCGGCCTGCTCGCGCTGCTTCCCGCGATCGCCGTGGTCTGCCTGCCCCTGAGCGTGCTGCTGCGTAGCTACGAGATCGTCTTCAGCGACGAAGCCCTCGTCGTCCGTCGCTACGTCTTCCGCCGTCTCGTCGCGGAGTGGCGTCTGCCGGTCGGTGATGAGGTGCGCGTCGGGCTGGCTTATCGCGGCGTCCGGGCCCGGCGGAGGAGCAAGAGCGGAGGCGGCTTCGCCCAATTGTCCGTGGTCGCATCGGGCGGGGACGGCGAGATCGTCTTCGGGACCGATCTGGATCATGCGCGACGGGCCCGGCTCGCCATCCTGATCGACCATCATTATAACGGCGCGGATGAGATCTCTCGCGGGGCCTGAGTCATGGGGCTCCGCGAAGATTTCCTGGCCAAGTTCGCCCGGTTCAAGGCGGCGGCGGAGGCCCGCCGGGCGAACCTGCAGGCCGGACGTCCGGCCAAGGTTCTCACCAAAGCGGAGCTCATCCAAGGCCACCCGAAGATCTCCGTCGCGAACGAATTCCAGGGCGTCAGCTACGGCGTCCGATTGGGTACTTGGTTCGGTTGGTTCTGGCTGATCTTCACCTGCGTGCATTGTTTCGCCCTCTTCTACGCCCTGTCCCAGGGGTCGTTGAAGATGAACGGCAGGTTGGTCGGACAGCCGGATGGGTGGCATTTCGTCCTCCTCGGTCTTTTTTACATCCCGTTCCTCCTCGTGGGCTTCGCCTTCACCCTCGCGCGCTATCGGGTCACGCTGAGCGACGAGGCCGTGATCGTCCGCTGGCGCATCCTGCCTTACCTCGGTTGGACTTGGAAGCTCGCGGTCGCGGACGACGTCCAGGTCAAGCTGGCCTTCCGCGGCTCGACTAAGAACAAGAAGCCCGTCGACTCGGTCGTTGTCGCCTCGCTCGGCGAGGAGCATCACTTCGGCGCCTTCTTGCCGGAGGACGTCAAGGAGCGCCTCGCCGGACTCATCCAGGATTACTACGGCGCGCCTGCTTCGTCGGGAGAAGGCGCGGCTCCGTTCATCCCGGACGTGTAAGCCTCAGCGGCCGGGCGGATCGACGGCGCGGAACTTGATGACCGTATCCCCGGCGGGTTCGTAGAGCACGCCGAGGCGACCGTCGTTGAGGGCGGCCATCGAGCTGTAGGCGAAAGGTCCGGGGAAGACCTCGCGCGACGCCGTCCACGTACGGCCGCCGTCGGTGGAGACCCGGAGCGTGCCGTTCTTGCGGCCCTTGCCGGCCGGATTCAGGAAGTAGAACGAAGTCGTCGGGCCTTGGTCGACGCGGAGCAGCGAGCCTTGGCAGGTGGGGTCGGGCAAGGTCGGGTCATCGATGGCCGGACTCCACGTCTCGCCGCCGTCCTTGGACCACGAGACTTTGCGGAAGGCTTCGCCCTTCCAGCGGCGGGAGTTGAGGTAGAGCGTGCCGTCGCGCGCCTCGGCCACCTGCACCTCGTTGAGCTGGCGTCCGTCCGCCTGCGGGACGATGCCGCCGCGCCGCCAGTACCTGCCGCCATCGTCGCTGTAGGCGACCCAGTTGACGAAGTTCTTCTTCTTGTCCTGCGAATTAAAAGGGATCACGAGCCGGCCGGCGCGCGCGGGGGCCTTGAGCTTGATGCCGATCCCCGGGCCGGAGGCCGTCGTCACCGCGTCGTCGGGTTTGAGCTCCTTCGTCACATCGGACGGGCGGGACCAGGTGGCGCCTTCATCATCGGAGGCGATCTTCATGATCCGTGTCCCGGCCGGGTCGGCTGAGCCCGCGGGCAGTCCGCCGAATTCGCGGCTGCCGGCGGGGAAGGTCTGGAAGAAGAGGAAGACCCGGCCCATGAGCTCGTCTTCCACCAAGCATGGGTTGTTGCAGCTGTCCTTGCCTTGTTCGTAGGCCACGACCGGCTTCGTCCAGCTCGCCCCCTCGTCTTTGGAGGTCGCGACCACGAGGTCATTGCCGGCCTGGTCCGCGCCCTTGTCCCGGCCTTCGGCGACGGCGATGAGCGTGCCTTTCTTGGTGCGCAGCAAGGCCGGGATGCGGACCGAGGCATGGCTGAGGTTCTTCTTCGCCTCGAAGACGACGACGTCGGCGCCGTCGGCGGCGGCGAGGGAGGACGTGAGCAGGACGGCGAGCAGGGTGAGGAGGCTTTGTTTCATCGGTGCCAGGAAAAGAAATCAAGGGCTTCGAGTTCCGCCAGCAAGGCGGTGAACTCTTCCTTGGTCGGGTTGCCGTTGGGCAGGCGCGCGGGGCCGAGCGGGACGCCGAGATGCCCCATGAGGGCCTTGGCGGCGCCCATGTAACCGCGGGCGGCCAGGATGTCGACGACGGGCTGGACCTTCGCCTGCTCGGCCTCCGCCGTGGCCGCATCGCCCCGGGCATGCGCGGCGATCGCGCGGCGGAGCGGACCGGCGTTGAAGTTGTAGGTGCTGCCGACGCCCGCGGTGGCGCCGGCGCGCAGGGCGGAAAGGAATCGTTCGTCGATGCCGTAGGGCAGGTCGAAGCGGCCGCCTTCGAGCAGTCGCGCCCGGCGCATCGACGCGAGGTCCGGGTTGGAATATTTCACGCCGGCGAGGTTCGGGATGGCCGGCGAAGCCGCTTCCAGGAACTCGTCGACGGGGAATCCGCTGATCCCGGTCATGCCCGGGATGTCGTAATAATAGAACGGCGTCCGCGGGGCCGCCCGGGCGACCATCGCGCAGCTCGCGACGAGGTCGGCCAGGGTGCGCGGTTTGAAGTAGGAAGGCGCGATCATCGACACCGCCTTGGCGCCGTTCTGCTCCGCGTGCGCGGCGAGTTGGGCGGCTTCGGTCAGGCAGTTGGCGCCGACGTGGACGACGACGTCGATGCCATGCGCCGGCCCGATGACGGCCCAGCGGTCGCCGAGGGCCGCGCGTTCGGCGGCGGTGAGCGAACTGCTTTCGCCCGTGGTGCCGCCGATGAAGACGGAGGTGATGCCGTTGTCGCGGAGGAAGGCGGCCTGCCGCTCGACGGCTCCCAGGTTCAGCGACCCGTCGGCGTGGAAGGGCGTGTGGGTGGCCGTGCAGAGGCCGGAGAACTTGAAGGGAGGCATGAGGTCAGGAGGTCTGATCGTCGCGCGGCCTGATGAGGAGGGCGATGAAGATGGAAAGCAGGGCGATGCCGGCGAAGACCCCGAAGATGCCGTTCAGCGGCATCTGGCGGTCGCGCAGGACGCCGAAGATCCAGTCGGCGAAGCCGCCGCAACTGATGCTCACGAAATTCATCAGACCATAGCCGGTGGCGCGATGTTCCGGCCCGACCAGCTGGCAGAGGATGGGCATGCTGTTGCAGTCGAAGCAGCCCCAGCCGAGGCCGAAGACGACGAGGAAGAGGACGGCCACGACGAGGGTGGGAGCATTACCGACGCCGAAGAGGGCCGGCAGGAGCAGGAAAGTGCCGATCGCGCTGACGAAGATACGTCCCCGGATGTTCGTGCGCATCCAGCGGTCGGCGAGCCACCCTCCGAGCACGGCGCCGACGATGGCGGCGAGCTGCCAGTAGAGTACGGCGGAGACGCCGGCCTTGCCCTGGCCGAGGCTGAAGCGCTCCCGGAGGATGTCGGGCATCCAGTCGCGCACGATCCAGGCGGCCATGGCGGGCAAGGTGAAGTAAACCACGAGAAGCAGGAAGCCGGGATTGCCGACCAGCGCGCGGGCGGTCGAGCCTGCGCTCGGCCTGGCGACGGTTTTGACCGTCGCCGGCCGGTTGCGCAGGAAGACGAAGAGCGGGACGGAATAAGCAATGCCCAGCAGGCCGCACCAGGCGAAGGCGCCGCGCCAGCCGATGGCGGGGTCGTCCGCGGCGTAGCCGGCGAACCCGCCGATGATCACGCCGACGTAGATACCCATCTGGTGGAGCCCGATGGCACGTGAACGCGTGGGTCCGAGGTGGTAGTCGGCGATGAGCGCGAGCGCGGCGGGAATGTAGAAGGCTTCGCTGACGCCCATGATGGCGCGCGTCCAGAGCAGTTGGTCGTAGCTTTGGACGTGGCCCGTGGCCCAAGTGATCGCCGACCACGCGAAGAGGCTGAAGCAGATGACATGCCGGCGGCTGATCCGGTCGGCGAGATAGCCGCCGACAGGGCTGAAGATGGCGTAGACCCACTTGAACGACCCGAGGACCAGGCCCCATCGCGCCTTGGTCTCGATGTCCGGGATATCGCCGATCATCGACGACTTCATCGTCGCGAGCATCTGGCGGTCGAGGTAGTTGAGCAATGCCACCGGGATGAGCAGCACGACGACCAGCCAGGCGGTGCGGGTGGCGGCAGGGTTTTCGCTCATCGGTATCTGGCCGGGATCGGCCAGCGCGTGAGTTTGGGCGTGCGGACGCCGGGGCGTGTTTCGCCGCTTACCGTCACGAGGTCGTCGCCGAGGCGAAGGAGGGGAGTCACCGCGACCGGATGGGGCCACTCGCCCACCTCGGTCACCTCGAGGGTCTCGAGGTCGACCGCGAAGACGCGTCGACCGAGGCTGCCGTGCGTCTCGTAGGGATGGCCGTACTGGGCGCCGTCGTCGCCGCCGACGAAGAACAGGTGTGTCGACGTCGCCACGCCCGGGCCGGCGGCGCCGGCGAGTGCGTGAGGCAGCCCGTGGAAGCGGTTACCTGCGTCGAGCGACGATTGGAAGGCGAGGTTCTCGTGGTAATCACGGAAGGGCTTGCCGTCCTTCGCGGAGAGCGAGCAGCCGCCCGCCCAGAGCAGCAGGTTGGGGCCGGCCCCGACGAGCGGGATGATACGGCCGTAGCTCGGGTCGGCATCGGTCGTCCGCCACCCCTTGTCGGGCGCGTCGAGGTCGAGCGAGGTCAGCGTCGGCAACGTCTCCGTCGCGTCGGGTCGGTCCGTGCCGCCGAGGAAGATGAGGTTGCCGTTGGTCGTCGTGAAGCCTCCGTAGGCCCGTGGCCGGGGGAGGTCCGGGCCGAAGCGGGTCACCTCGCCGTCGAGCGCGATCCGCCAGACACCCTTGCGGTGACCGTCGGCCGCGGCGCCGCCGGCGAAGATGAGACCATCGCGTCGCGGGGTGGCGCAGAACGCGGCGCCGACCAGGCCTTCAGGCAGCTCGCCGATCTGCCGCCAAGTCCAGACGCCGTCGCGGCGCGCCAGTTTGAGGATATCCCGATGGTAGCGCCGCCGCCCGCCCTGCCAGAGCGGTTTGTCGGGGAAGTTGGTGCCGCCGGCCGCGACGATCACTTCGCTCCCGTCGGCTTCCCGCAGGACGGCCGCCATCATCCCGGCCCGGCCAAGCGGATCGGGGAGGTCCGGCAAGGGCTCCCCCTGCGCGCCGGCGAGCGCCGCGACGAAGAAGCCGAGCAAGGGGGTGAGGCGGGGCATGGCGCCGGGGTGAGGCTTTTCTAGCCCGTCCCTGCCGACCTGCCAGCTCCAATGATTATTCGGCGCGCAGCAACCAGCCTTCGGCGGAACGGACGAACGGGCGCAGTTCGCCGTTGGTCAGCGCGTAGCCGCCGGACCACTTGGCGCAGCCCGTCGAGAGCACGTTGGCGGAGCCGGCTTCGGCTTCCTTCCAGGTGTCGGTCGACTTGTCGTAGGAAAGCACCGTCTTGGCGTAGCCTGGATGCTTGGCCGCTTCGATCTTGCCGGCCAGCTTGCCGTCGTCGCCGCCGAGGACGAGGATCTCGTTCTCGAAGACCGGGCAGGGCGACGGCGCGCCGGCGACCGCCCGGGGCATCGCGGAGAGGCGACGCCATTCCTTGCCGAGCGTGAAGGCGTGGCAGTCGTCGAGGTATTCGCGTTCGACGCCTTTGGCGCCGGGGCTGAGCGCGACGCCCCCGAAGAGATAGAAAGTATCCTTCGTTCCCGCGGACTGGGCGAGC